>OLVR01000200.1_pt1 | contig 89611 bp, 100 predicted proteins | sample 1673261 | NCBI WGS metagenome assembly OLVR01 (sample SAMEA3178938, study PRJEB25190) | human gut metagenome | biome: human gut; feature: human-associated habitat; material: faeces | place: Austria | collected 2013 | reverse complement strand
TGAAAATGTGAGAAAAAGCGAGTTAACAAGAGAAAAACAAAGATTATTATGGGAGGTGCATTATCAAATATGCCTAGACCTAAGAAAGTAGATGCAAATTCTAATGCGCCTGCTAAAATAAATAATTCACAGAAGAAAACAATTTCTTCTACTCCAAAACAGCCAACCGCAAATGAAATGCGTGAATGGTATGAGAAAAATAAAAGTAAACTTGAACGTTATGAAGATGCAACAAGTGCAATTACAAGTCTTCGAGATATTCAGAAATCATCTAGATATACGTCAATCAGTAATTACTCAAAGGAAGATGTAAAATCATACATAAAGAATATTTCTTCTAATGAAAAGAATCTACGAAGCTTATCTCGTTATCTTTATTATCGTTCAGAAATCTATTATCGTCTTTGTAAATATTATGCAAATCAGATTGATCTTACAATTCGTAATATAGTTCCCCCATTTATAATCTCAGGCGAAAATGATGTACAATCCACATTGCAAAAGTATCAAGAAACAGTTGATATAATTGACACTCTAGGATTGAATTATGAATTTCGTAAAGCTGCGTCTATCACTTTAAGAGAAGATGTATTTTATGGATGTGCTTATTATACAGAAGGGCAAGGAATGTTTGTTCTTCCATTAGATCCAGATTATATGAAAATAGCAGGTATGTTTCCTGATGGTTCATTTGCAGGAGCTATGGACATGAGTTATTTCCGTAGCCATCAGGAGCTTCTTGAATATTGGGGTGAACCATTCAATAGTATGTGGAGTACATATCAGAGTACAAATGAAAAATATCAGCTAATTCCAGAAGAATATAATGTATGTATTAAATTTAGGTCTGAAGACTGGGAAACCATCGTTCCCGTGCTTACACCTATATTTTTATCATTGATTGACCTTATGGATGCTTCTGATTATCAAGCAGTTCAACAGGCAGCTAATATATATAAATTAGTATGGCTTGAAATGAAGACAATGGGTAATGATGTAGATGATTGGGCTGTAAATCCAGATATAATGATTCAGTATTTCAATCGTATGCTTGAAGAAGCATTACCACCCTATATCTCTGCCGCTATTGTCCCTGGTGAATTACATGAGATAAGTTTCCCAGATGATGCAACAGGTGATGTTACAAAGGTTGAAAAAGCTACAAAAGAAATTCTCAATACGGCTGGTGGTGCTCAGATATTAAATCTAAACTCCGCTTCGAACTCTACTGCTTTTAAGTATGGTGTTCTTGCAGATTCTACATTTTCTATTTCAACTCTTATTCCACAGATTCAAGCGATTGTAAATCGACTTTTATCTAGTTGGACATCTGAACCTTGTAAAGTTAAATTCTTTGATGTCTCTATTTATCAGAAAGATGATTTTAGAAAATCAATCTTGGAATCATGCACTAATGGACTGCCAAACAAAATTCTTTATAATACATTGAATGGTGTGTCTGAAAAAGATACGTTATCTATGAACTTTTTGGAAGAAGACTGTTTGCAACTTAGTTCAAAATTCAAGCCACTATCTAGCACTTATACTCAGACAGGTAATGATAAAGGCGGTGGTCAAGAGAAGGATGATTCGGAACTTACAGATGCTGGACTTCGCACGAGAGACGAGGATCTCAATAATAAATAAAGGAGGTGTCTTAATATGAAATACAATTTTATTAAAACATCCGACAAGGGGACAAAGGAAAAACTTCTTAAAGAAGGTTTTAAACTGGTATCTCAAGATGGGAACGTGGCAACATTTTTGAATAACCACTCTCTCACTTTTGAAAATACAAATAATAAAATTCAGCATAGCAATATGCTTACATTCTAACCACTCTCCTACTTTGAGTGGTATATCAACAAAGAAAGGAGGAATATGTTAAATAATGCCAAAAAAGAAGAAAAGACGAATTATGTCTATTGATGAGTTGTATGAATTCTGTTTAAAGAATAATTTTGCTCATTTTGATAGTAATGAATTCGGTAAAGAACTTATGGTTCGTATGAATGGTAATTTTGAAAAAACTTCCAAAGATGAAGATAAACATAAAGAATCTCTTACTCCATTCGTCAGTCGTGCATTTCACGATCATGTCAATCTCAATAAGTCGGAAATCTCCGAAGAATCTTTCAATGAAAATGTCCCATCATCAAACTTTCGCCCAATTTTAGCACATATCACTACTAACTCAGATAATGAATTAGATTTCGGTAGCCATGATTATTATGTGACTACCGACAAAGATGGTAATGACAAAGTTGTATATGAAGAGCAGCCTATCGGTGTTATTGATGGTACTAAGACCACTATTGAATATGATGAAGACGCTGGCGTAAATCGTGCAGTTTTGCATGGTTATTTATACGATGAGTATTGTCAGGACGCTATTGAGATTCTTAATAGACGTGGAACTGTAGATTGTTCGGTGGAATTATGCATTAGGGAGTTATCATTTAATACTGCTAATAAAACATTGCAGTTAGATGATTTTTATGTATCAGGTCTTACTCTTCTGTCAAAGGATGCATCCCCTGGTATGGCAGGAAGTAATTTTAAAATTGAAGATTTCGCTGTAAATGCGGAAACAGTAACATTTAACACAGACAACAAATTGGTTGAAACTTTAGAGAAATTAACTAACATTCTTGAGAGTTTTGATATAAATCAAAAATCAAAGGAAGGAGGAACAAATAACAAAATGACAAAATTTGAAGAGTTACTTGCCAAATATGGTAAGACTGCTGAAGATGTAACATTCGACTATACAGAAATGTCAGATGAGGAACTTGAAGCAAAATTCGCTGAGATGTTCGATGATGACAATTCAGAAGGAGACAATCCAGATAACGGAGAATCTGGTGAGCCTTCCAATGATGGAGACGGCGATGGCGAAGGAGCTTCAGATTCAGATGGGAATGAAGGTGAAAGTCAGACTTTTGAAAAGATTGTTCGTACATATGAGATTTCTCATGAAGATACAAGATATGCACTCTATAATCTGTTAGCACCATATGAAGAGTCAGATAATGATTATTACTATATCTCAAATGTATTTGATTCTTATTTTGTATATGAGGGTTGGTGTACTGATAAAATCTACCGCCAGAACTATACGAAAGATGGTGACAATGTTGCATTTGATGGTGAACGTATTGAATTATTCCGTGAGCTTTTAACAGCAAGTGAGAAGGCTGAACTTGAATCTATGCGTTCAAACTACGCTGCCCTTAAGGAGTTTAAAGAGACAGCAGAAAAGAATGAACTTCGTGAACAGAAAGAAGCTATTATCAATACTGATAATTATTCTGTTCTTACAGAGAAAGATTCAGAAGGAAATTATGTAAATGCTGATTTCGCTGAATTAGTAAAGACTATGGATAATTATTCTGTAGAAGATTTTGAAACAAAGGTAAAAGTTATGCATTCAGATTATATGTCTGCACATGCGAACTTCTCTTCTGTTGACACAAAGAAAAACACAAATTCGGTTAAGATACTTACAAATATGAATAAGAAATCAAAGCCTAAGAAAAACTACGGCAACTTATTTGATTAAAACCGAATATAACTTTATTTCGTACGGAACGCTTTATGCGTTCTTTTTTATTGCAAAAAAACAAAATTTAAGGAGGAAAACATAATGGCAATTAAGTACACAGTTGAAAAACATACTGTATGCAATCCTGGAAATCTTATTGCAGAGAATTATGGCGAGCACATGGTTTCTCTCAATATTACAAGTGCTACAGATAACGGAAGAATCGTCAAAGTAGGCGATATGGAGACATTAGACAAATACAAGGTAGAGGCAGCAACAACTATTGGTGCTTACATCTTTGACAAAAATGCAGATGGTACATGGCTTGTAGTTGTAACAAGTGTACCTGATGATCTTACTGCTCTTATTTATCAGAAGCCAATCATCAATGAGGAATCGCCTCGTGCTCTCACTTCTCTTTCTAATTTCTATAACGATCCTGAAGATGGTGCAGTTCGTGGATATATTCTTCATGCATTAGATCGTTTTAGTCTTTCAGACGAGGGATTCGATGGAACTCCTGTAAAGGGTGCAAAAATCACACAGATTTCTGACGGAAAATTAAAAATCGGTGAGTAATTAGAACGGAGGAAAAATACAATGCTAAGATTTAGTACAGACAATTTAAGAAAAGTATTTGCTGATGAAGATAAATACAAAAACTTTAAGAAACTTACATATGACTTAAATCATGGAAATGATATTTATGAATATGACGAGGATGGAAATCAGAGAAAAATTTCTAAGAAAGAAGCTAACAATGCAGTTAGAAAAATTCTTATGGAGGTTTGTGACCTTACAGAAGAAGATTTAAAGTCTAACAAGCTCCGTAAACGTGCAGAAGCACAGCATCAGAATGAAGTATTTGAACTCATTGAGTCTGATATTGATTTTAAGGTAGAGACAGGATTTCAGGAGAATGAATGGTTTCAGAATTATGTTGATATGAGAAATATTGCATTAGGTGATGATGAGGAATACTGGACAAAAGATAAGATTATGCTTGTTGTTGCAGAGATTTCTGGTGGACATCATGACCTTACCATGCAGAACTTAAATGAGGGTACATCTCACAAACTTCACACTAGAAAATATGGTATGAAGATTGGTAAAGACATTGATCTCATTCTGCTTGGACGTGTTGACTTTACAGAGCTTACAGATAAAATTGCTGAAGCATTTGCGTATAAAGTAATGGAGCTTTGCTTCGCTGGTGTTTATAGCGCAACAGATAAGTTACCAAACAAGTCTCAGTTTGTTAAAACTGGTGCATTATCTACTTCTACTAAGGAATCATTTGATACTCTTATCGAAGATGTTGGTGCAGCAAATGGTGCAGATGTTGTAATTATGGGTACAAAAACAGCTCTTAAGAAACTTAATGCTCTTGCAGATGTTGATTGGAGAAGTGATTCTCAGAAAGAATCTGTTGCAACTACAGGTCGTCTTGGAAATTATGAGGGAACTGAACTTATTGAGATTCCACAGAGATTTGCATTAAATGATGTTACAAAGAAACTTATTCCTAATGATAAGTTGCTTATCTTTGCAAAGAATCAGGAGAAGTTTGTATGGTTTACTGACAAGGGTGAGACAGAAATTACTGAGGCTGGTCAGCAGAAGGGAGATTTAGCAGACGACTTCCAGACATATGAAGTACAGCGTGAGTTTGGAGTTGCTGTTGAACTTCCACAGTATATGGGTGTTTGGTCATTCTCTTAAAATGACCTTAGTAAATTTGAGTGGCTAGTTAATCTAGTCACTCTTTTTATATTGGAAAGAAAGGAAAAAGAATTATGCCATATCAGAAGAAAACAACTACGAAAACTGATGAAACAAAGAATGTAGAAAATAGCGCAACAAATAAATCAGAAAAAAGGAAATTCTCACAGGACGAACTTATTCCGTGTTTATCAATTACACCAGGAGAAATGTTCTTTGTTGGAAATAAGTCGAAAGATTTATATACTTTTGCAGATATTGATGATGTAGTTGATATTGAGTTTAGAGATCTCGATTATGCTGCTAGATCAAAAGATTCTATGATGTTTAAACCGAGATTTATTGTACAGGACAAGGACTTTATAAAATTACATCCTGCTCTTGACGAAATTTATTCAGCTCTACACACAACGGCTGATTTAAAAGCAATTTTAAAAATGACTCCATCCCAGATGGAAAAAGTTATCCCTACTCTCCCAGTTGGAGCGCAGGACGCATTGAAAACTATCGCTGCAACTATGATTGATGAAGGAGAACTTGATTCTGTTAAGAGAATTCAAACACTTGATTCTATTTTTGGAACAGAGTTACTTTTAAAATTGAATATGTAGTAAAGGAGGCTCACAATGACGCTTCCATATGAAACAATTTTTTCACGAACAAGAGGACGAATTTCAGATATGAAAGAACTCTCTCTTGATGAAAACGATCTTAATGAAACATGGACAGAACGCTTACGCACGGTTGCAGGTGATGAACGAGTTGTTAAAAAATTCGCTTCATTTAATATGGATGACGAAATCCAACAGATTGAATTTGAAATGCAATATCCTGTTAGCGATTTTGCAGATAATGAATATGTTATAGGACTGTTCACTCTTGGGATGACAATTGAATGGTTAAAACCACAGGTTGACTCTGCAAAATTTACTGCTAGAGCTTTAGGAACAAAAGAAGAAAAAAACATGCAGAATCCATATAAAGATATGCAAAGTAGATTGGATACATTACAGCATGAATTTAGTAGAAAACTTGCAAGTCATGGATATATTAATAATTCATATGTACGAGGTAAACAACTATGAAATATATATATGGTTCGTTCACCAAAAGACAAATTAAAGAAGCTGCACATGCAATGCATAACGATGTCCATAAGTTATTACTTTATAAAGATAATCGAATAGAAGAAAAAATATTTGAGAATGACGAAGCTTTTCTTATATTTTTTCAGAATGTCATGTTTAAATTTAGTGGAACAAAGACTCTATTTAATAACAATGGAATTATGGTCACATTAATGGCTACTTTACAAGCCGCTTATGACGAAGTTACATCCGATGAGTTTGATTACATGACATTTCGTAGGGCTATTTTAGATAGTCACAATTATATTAAGCAGATGTTTGAAGGAGGTGTTGGTGATGCCAAGCTTACAGACAGCACGGCGAATCGCTAACGCCAAAACAAATAATGCGAAAACTTTAGGTCAAATTTATAAAGAAGAATCTGATTTTTTGATGGAAGAAACTTGGGATAACAGTATTGCTTCCAAGACCTGTTACATTTATGACCATTTTCATGACGACTTCTTCACAGATGAGCATGGAATTACACGTTCTCTTGCTGAAGGTATGACTTATGAAAATACCAATAAGACAAAGATAGATGCAAAGTTTATTATCAAATCTTATCAGTCAATGGATAAAGATCAAGTGGAATACTATCTTATGTTTCGTCCAAGTCAGCCTGTAAGATTTAATAAGGGTGATGATCTTTATTATTATGAGACTGATTTTAGGAAACGCTATTCTGCGACATTTCCAATAGGACTCTGGGTGGATTTACCTGACGATAGAGGGGTATATCATAAATGGTTAATTTGTAGAAATGAACCTGCAAATCAATTCCCAAAGTATCTGATTTTGCCAGCAAACTACGAACTTATGTGGGTGGAAAAAAATAATGAAAAACGTATCAAGCGTAGAATGTGGTGCGTTTTAAGACAACAAATGTCTTATACATCGGGGGTTTATGTAGACCGTGTATTTGGACATACAGATAACCAAAATAAGTTAATACTGCCAATGAATTCTATCACAGAAAAATTCTGGTATACGGACGATGATTCAAAGAATATGCGAGTAATTGTTAGTGCTTTGATGGAGAATCCTACTGTGTGGAAAATTACAAAATGTGAATCGGCTTCTCCACTTGGGCTACAAAAACTTACATTGTACACCAATTTCTTTAACGAGCATACTGATTATGTCAATCTTGAAACAGGTGAAATGTATGCGAACTATTTCGATTCAGAAATCGCCCCAACAGATCCATCTACTCCAACCACTCCCCCATCTTCTATTACAGCAAGAATTTCAGCATCCACTTCTACAATCAAAGTCGGTGGATCTTATAAAAATCTTACAGTAAATCTATTTAATGATTCCAATGAAGATATTACAACTAAATATGCTGATGCAGCCTTTACATGGACTTGCTTTATTGATAATGAAGATTGGACTGATAAAGTAACATGGCGAGCTGGTACAGAATACAACCAAAAGAAAGTAAAGTTTCCTAACGACGACTCTGTTTTAGGGAAAATTCTGATTGTTAAATGCACTATCGAAAAAGATGGTACAACAATTGAATCTGAAACTATCTCATTAGAGCTTGTAAGTTAGGAGGTGCTATATGGAAAAATTAGAAACTAAGAAAGACTTGTTGACTAAACTTCGAGCATATGGTGAAACTCCTGATGATGATGTAATTCGTATAAAGAAGCAGATTGAAGATACACTTATTGATTGTCCAGAAATTTTATATGCGTTAAATGAATCTAGTTTATATAGCGAATTATTTGACACTTCCGATAAGGCTCATTGGGTGTGGAACAAGGAACGAGGAATGAATATTCCAACTGATGAGTGCAGACTAAATTGGGAATGGAATGAATCACTTCAAAAGTATGAACACTTAGGTGAATGGGATAGATATTTTGGTAGTAATGCCAATATACGTCCGTTTTTATTTATTCCAGATACCCAAACAGATGTTAAGCATTATATCTGTTATCAAGTTAGTACAGAAGAAAATGTTAGATATAATTCCAATGAGAAATTATTAGATATAACATTTACAATTTTTATACATGGTGGAGATAGAATTGATAAAGTTACAGGACTTCCAAGACATGATTTAATCGCATCTCTCATAAGAGAAAAATTTGCATGGATTGGTTTAGAAATACCTACAACTATCCCTATATATAATAAGGAATCTACAACAGACAACAATTATGTTGTTCGTACTTTAAAATATCAATGCACTCTTCCGAATGATATTGTCAAAACTTCTAATGGTGTCACTGCTTATAACAACAAGAGGTGGTAACTATGGCTGAAATGTTTTCTAATAATTCATTTATTCAACAAACTATAGAACAACAACTTTCAGATGAACAAATACAAGAAGTTGAAGAATTAGGTTTTAATCCTTTAAAGATGTATTTTGGTGAAGATTATGTAATAAATGAAAAAATTATAATTCATCAACCATCTATTCAAGACTTCATTGATTCAAATAGTGAAACTGATATTTATGGAGTGATTACACCATTTGTATCAAATACAACGGCTTATAGACTACAGCTTTGGGATATAGGTATTGATTGGAATAAAATCAGTAATCTTGAATTGTTCTCAATTCTCATAAAATCAATAGATTTCGAGTATTCAAGATTAATATTTGGAGATATTGATTTTTCCACATTTAATTTATATCAAAAAAAGATTAGTGGAGACACTGTATTAACTCTATATAGTCAAGAATTAGATTTAGAAATAGACGAAGATACAAGAAATAAGATGTGTAAATATATACAATTTATGTTCAACTCTTTTCCACCAGAAGAGGAATTCACATCTAATAAGACACTTAAACAGGACTTGATAAATAAAGATAGACAGAAATTAATTCAAAAGAAAAAAGAAGTTTCTGAAAATAAAAATCAGCAAAGTCTTCTATCAATGATCGCTTTTTATCTTAATCATCCTGGTTGTCACTATAAGAAAAATGAATTACGTGAAGTCGGATATTTTGAATTTATGTATAACATTCAACGGCTTCAAATATATGAATCGACTCGTGCCCTATTTGGTGGAATGTATAGTGGCATGTGTGATTTAAGCAAGGTTGATCCAAACGAATTTAATTTCATGCGTGATGTAAAAATCACAGCATGATTTTTTATTTTATAAAAACAATTTTTAAGGAGGAATAAAAATATGGCTTTTAGATTAGGCGATAAACTTTACAAAGAAATTCTTTATGGCTATGCAGAAGATTTAACTACAACAAATCCTTTATATGTACTTACTCAGTTATCAGAAGGTAACGTTGAAGTAACTGCTGAATCTACAGAAGTAAAGGATAAGAATGGAAACTTAGTTAAGAAAATTTGGAAATCAAAGGCTGGTACATTTTCTGCTAAAAATGCATTCGTTAACACAAACATTATAGCTGCTTCAGCAGGAACAACACCTATTTTTGCTTCTAATGGTAATAAGGTAACAATGCCAAAAATGTTCCATGTTAAGAAAGGTGCTGATGTTACAATCAAAGATTATGTAGCAGGTAGTGTAAAAGTTGCTCAGTATTTTGGTGATGGTTCTATTGGAAAAACATATACATTGGGTGAAACGGCAGATGCAGAAAAGTTTGCGATAGAGTCTACTTCTGGGAAACTCTCTCTTCCTACAGATACAGAAGCTGATATGTTCTTTATTAAGTATCTTAGAGAGTCTGAAACAGGTGCTATGATTCAGAATAAGGCTGATGAGTTCCCAAGCTCTGTAAGATTTATTATTAAGGCAACATATTACAATCCATGTAAGAAAAATGAATTAAAGGCAGATTATATTGAGTTCCCATCATTCCAGGTGTCTCCTGAAACAACCGTTCCAATTAATGCAGATTCTGCCGAAATGGATTTTAAGGGAGATCTTGAGATTGATTATTGTGGAACAGATAAGGTACTTTATAACATTTATGATGCTGATGAAGTTGATGCAGAATAATTTTTAGAGGGTGGATTATTACCACTCTCTTTATTTATGCAAAGGAGTGAGAACTAAAAATGGCAAATAATAGAATTTGTCTTACTTGTGGTAAACCTTATGAGTATTGTGGTTCTTGTCCAAGCAGTTTGAATCTCCCTGTATGGAAAAATATTTTTGATACAGAAAATTGTAAAACTGTGTTTGAGACAGTTAGTGACTATGCTCAAAATGCAATTACTAAAGAATCAGCAAAAGTAAGATTATCAAAATGTGATGTTTCTGGTGTTTTTAAGAGCAATATTCAAAATCTTGTTGATGAAATTAATAAAGAGAATGTGAAGATCACAGAAACAAAAGAAAATGAAATAAAAGCAAAATACGGAAATAAGAAGAAATCTGTTTCTGTAATGAATGATTGATATATGAGAGTGTGAATTTTTAGGGAATACATTTTCATATGTTATGAATTTTGTGTTCCCTATTTTTTACGCTTTATAAGGAGTTAAAGGAACAAATGAAATTTGATAAAGAATATTCTACTTCTTTTGTGGATGAAATGAAATTTCTCAGAGATAAGGGAATTAGATATACATGGGTGTATATGAACGAGGAGAAAATTTCAGTTTGGAAATATAAAAAAGAAAAGCGACTTTGGGATGCTTTGTCTGAAATGTATTCTAAATACAATTTAAATTAGGTAGGTGATTTTATGTATCTTGATAATGCAGCTACTACACCACTAACCCCACAAGTTAAAAATTATATTATATCATTATTGGATATATACCAGAATCCATCTTCAATGTATCAATCAGGCGTTGAAGTAAGGAAAATTATTACTACTGCTCGAAACAATGTAGCAAAATTTATCAACGCAAATCCAGAAAATATCATCTTTACTTCGGGCGGTTCAGCATCTAATATTTTAGCAATTAAAGGATATAAATCTATTCATAGTTGTATTGTATATTACTCACCGCTATTACATAAATCAGCATTAAAATATATCAAAACATTATATTACAATACAGAACAATTAAAAGTGGATCGTGACGGTTTACTAGATCTTGTGGATTTAGAACATAGAATGAACGCTTTAAAATATAATCCTTTTGTTGTAATTGAGTATGCAAATTCTGAAATTGGCACAATACAAAACGTAAAAGAAATTATCAATATTACTCATAAATTTAATGGCATAGTATATTTAGATTGTACTGGTTCTATTCCAACTATACCATTAGATGTTAAGGAACTAAATTGTGATCTGGTAGGATTTTCTGCACATAAGTTAGGAGCATTAAAGGGTATAGGTGTTTTATATAAGAAATCAAATATAGAACTTGAACCTCTAATTTATGGAAATCAAGAACAAGGATTGTTCGCAGGGACAGAAAATACAATTGGTATAGGTGCTTTAAGTAAAGCAGTTGAAAAGTACGATTACTCTTCTATTACATCTAAAAATCGTGATTATGTCTATGAATATATTCTGAAAAATATTCCAAGTAGTTATTTGATTGGAGAATCTATTAGCAAAAATAGACTTCCTCATAATTTATATGTATGTTTTAAGGGTATACAAGGGGAGTCTCTTATGGCATTACTAGACATGGATAATATTCAAGTATCTACAGGTAGTGCGTGCGCAAGTGGAGATCTTGCCCCATCGTCAACTCTTGTTGCTATAGGTATGAATAAGGCGGATATAAATAGCTGTATAAGAATGTCATTTTCAGGAAAAGAAACAAAAGATGATCTAAATTATCTCTGTCAAAAATTAAAAAAGAATATTGAAACTTTACGACAATTTAATAAATAGGTTGCTCAAGACAATGAGCATAAAAGTAGGTGTCATACGTGTGAGTGAACGATTACGTAATCAATAGTCAGGTCGCTACTACTATCCTATAGAAAGGAAAATTATGAATAAAATTAACTGGAAAGTTCGTTTTAACAAAGAGAATATTTTATTTATTTCGCAGGTTGTAATCTCTGTAGTAATTCCAATTCTTACATATTTCGGATTGCAAGCATCCGATTTAACAACTTGGTCAAAAGTATGGGGAACATTTGTACAGGCAGTAAGTAATCCTTATGTGGTTGTAATGGCATTAGTATCTTTATTTAATGCAATTACTGATCCTACAACTAGAGGTATTGGAGATTCTACTACTGCCCTTACTTATAAAAATCCTAAGGAATAATTTTGAAAGGAGGAGTTTGTTATGGCTGTATTATGTGCATGGGCTTCTGCAAACGAATATGGTAAAACAACCGGAGGTAAAGCCGGTGATCAGACTGGCAAAGAAGTCAAATGTGGAAATATCTATAATTTTGGTCAGACAAGAGTTTATAGATGTGCTGATAGAAAATATGCCGTTAAAATTGGTGCGGCAGCGAAAGCCATTGCATTAAATAACAATTTTGGTTATTGTCAGGGGCACAGGATTACATCGTATAACGCATTAAAAAACGCTAATTGGATTGTAGCGAATGTAAAAACACCTGTTGAAATTGACTGTTCGATGTTAGGTGGTTGTTCTGTGAATGTTGCTTATGGCAAGCAACTTATTTCGTCTTCTGTATATTCTGGAAATATTGGAAGTGCTTTATTAGCAACGGGATTATTTAAAGAATTGAAAGCCTCTAAGTATCTTGGGAAATCTGAATATATCGAATGTGGTGATATTATTGTTGCACCTGGTAAACATGTGATTGTTGCTTATACAGATGGATCTAAGACCACACAAAATACTATTACTACTACTATTCATGGTGTGACTTCTGGGAACAAATTAGTAAAGCACGGTCAACAAGAGGCTATTAAGTTCACTGGTGTAAAAATAGCAACAGATGGATTAGTTGGCAGCGAAACAAACATGATGAAAGCAAGAGTTTTGCAACATGCTATCAATTTAGATTATAAATCTGGATTAGTTGAAGACGGTAAGTTTGGATCTGCTTCTAAAAAAGCACTCGGCTCTCATTATGTAAAGACAGGAGAAACACAATGTATGGTAACTGCCGCAGAAATACTAATGTATCTTAACGGCTTTAACCCGAATGGAGTAGAACACCCTGGTACATATGGTAGTGGTCTTGTTGCTGCTTCTAAAAAGAAATTTGGAGATGATGGATTAAGGATTACCGCATCTGAGTTCCTTCAGTTATTGTAGAAAGGAGGAGCTTTATATGGATGACAAACAGTATACAGAAATGGCGGTGAAGCTACAAGAAGTTGATAGTCGTTGTCGTTCTAATGAACATCGTCTTGACGAATTAGATGGTGAAATGGATAAGATTCAAGAGACACAAATTACTCTTGTGAAACTTGCCAATGGCGTTGATAAAATGGCAGATCAGCTTGTGGATATGAAGGCAGATATTAAAGATGTAAAAACATCTCAAAAAGAATTGTCCGATAAGGTTACTACGCTAGAAAATAAACCTGCGGTAGAGACAAAAAGAAAATGGGACTCCATTTCTGGAAATCTATGGTGGTTATTTATTGGTGGAGTGGCTGCATTTTTATTAGGACAAGCATTGCCTGGAATCTTCTAGCATATTTTAACAGATATTGCCATTCGATCTCACGTAAATGTGTTAAAATAAGTCAAAAAGTTGGTACGGACACGTACACTTATTTTTGGTAATATTTTCTTAGGTTAAAAAATTTAAATCTTCCAAACAATAATAAAAACAGCTTGGAGGATTTAAAATGGAAGTCATTAACCAATTAGGATATATCCGCGAAACAGTGAAAAACATATCTCAAGAACAGTTATCAAGAATAAGCGGGGTTAGTCGGCACACAATAAGCGAAATCGAATTAAAGAAACGTGTGCCTTCATTAAAAACTGCTCTCTTGCTTGCTAAAAGTTTAAAATGTTCTGTAGAGGATATCTTTATGCTTAAATGAAAGGAGCAATGTTTTATGAGGTTATATTTTAATTTGATTTGTGAAGAAATGGAAATTACAGGTGGCAAAGTTATTCATATTGACAAGAATGTAGGAAACATGGATGAGGTTCACAGAATTGTTTGCGAACACATTGAAAAACATCCCAACGCCAAATGGGAGTTATATCCTATGATACTCAATGATTAAAACCAAATACATACAACAATTAAATATAAGAACTATGAAAGAGCGGTTTCTTCGGAAGCTGCTCTTTTATTATGTAAAGGAGTGAAAGGAAATAGCACAGAATCCAGGAAAGATTTTTGAACAGTCAATTAAAGATTCTGTTCCCAATACGTGTTGGATTTATCGTTTCAGGGATAATGCAGCATCGTTTGGGAATGGAAATAATACTAGATTTGCTAGTAGCAATATTTGTGATTATCTTCTATTTGATGATGATTCAAGGACATTGTATTTGCTCGAATTAAAATCAACTCAATCAATAAGTCTGCCATTATCAATGATTAGAGATAATCAAATTAAATCTCTGCAAGAAGCAAGTGAACATAATCTTGTCGCAGGATTTATTTGTAATTTTAGGAATGAAAACAACGACACATTCTTTATAGAAATCTGCGATTTCGTAAAGATGATGGAGAATATAGATAAGAAGTCGTTCAATATTAACGACTTGAAAAATAATAATGCTATTCAAATAAATAGCAGAAAGAAACGAACTAGATATACATATGACATTCAGAAGTTTGTAAACGAGTCACATTTGTAAAGGAGAAAAAGGAATATGAGACTTTTAGAGTTTGTAGAAAAGTATAACAACATGGCAAATAACACATTAAAGGAACAGTTATTAAGTAAAATCAAAATCACCCCATATGTTTCAATCATTAAGAAAGATGCTTACGCACAGTTGATTGTAGATAAAACAACATTTGAGCAGGAAACCTATGATGACAATGGAAAAACAAAATATCGTAAAACAGATAAGATTAGAGTAAATTCTGTTGCTCAATATGTACAGTTCTGTCGCGCCGTGATTGAATTATATACCGATCTTGAGATTGACGAGGATGATAAAGGATTCATCAAGGGGTATGATGCACTTAAATCATCTGGCTTACTCGATATTTTAATGGTTGGTTCTGATAAAGCTGATCCATTTATTCCTATGAGTGAATTAAGTGAATTTAAGACCATTTTAACAATGAAGCAGTCAGACACTCAGTTTAATGAGACAACTACTCAGGCGTTTATTAGCAAACAGATTGGAAAAATTTCTGATTTGGCAAATGCTACTCTCACGCCGCTTATGGACGTTGTAAGTAAGGAACTCGATGAGATTCCAAAAGAAGATTTAGATAAGGTTGTTGAGTTTGCTAAGAAAGGTGGATTTAAAGAGGTATAGAACATGAATAATTTAAATCATCTTGGAGAATTTAAAATTATTGGAAATGATAAAAAATATGATTTCTTAATTTTTGATAAATACACTTCTGTAGATTTCATCTTAGATAACGATGTTGCTATCAAACTTAACGGAGCTTTAATTCAGTCTATCTCTTACACTTCCAATAGTAATATGGTAATCCATTTGCTGTCATTTAGTCCTCTATTATATGATTGTATGATTTCAGGAAATAAAATAAAGACTATTAGAACGCATGAACTGAGAGTTGATCCAAAAAACACACAAAATGAAATCGAATGTGAATCAATATATCATAATTTTGAATTTGAAAATTACTCAGCAAACGAAGATTATCACAACAATGAATATATTTACATCTTGAAAGGTGTATAGGAAATTCAAATTTCTTGTGAAATAAACAGGCTCTATACGTGTAACAGCGTATAGGGCTTTTCTTATGGAGAGTGGTTATACTGCTCTCCTATTTTAGTGTAAAAATAGTGAAATTTTTGAGGTGATGAAATGGCAAAAAATATATATGCAGATTTTAAAAAGAAGTTAGACAGAATTGAAAATCATATCGCAGAAGAAGTCGCACCACAAGCAAATGAACTTCTAAAAGAATCTGTCAGATATTCATTGATAGATTGGTACAACGACTATACTCCACAGTCTTATGAAAGAACATACAACTTCATGAAAATTCTTGATTCTACAAGAACAAGAGGAAAAGGGAATGTTCTTCGCTTTTCAGTTGATTCAGGTGCAATGGATTCATATGTCGGTTGGTTTGGTAAAAGTTTACAGCCAAGTACAGCTTTCGACTATATGTTTATGGATGGAGAACATGGTCATGGAAAATGGATGATGCATCAATCATTACCTCCATATATGTATGTTGAACGAGACATTGAAAGTGGATTTGGTGGTCGCTTAGACAAAATTATAAATAACAGAATAGAACAAATTTTGAGAAAGTGAGGTAGAAAATGCCAGGTACATATCAGTATGATGTAGAAATCAAATCGAATGTAGCAAAACTACTTTCAGATATGAAACAAGTCCAAGACAGATTAGACACTGTTGAAGGCAAAGAATATAAAATCAAATTAAATGTCGATGAAAAGAAATTATCCAGTGTAATTTCTAATCTCGAAAAAATGCTTGATTCTCTTGGTAAAGGAACAGGTGATTTTAAACAGTTTGAGAATTTATCGAAAGAACTATCAAATATTGTATCAGAAGTACAAAGTTTAAGTAAAGCTTTTGGTAAGGTAGATGATTCTGGTGCGAAGACACTACTCTCTTCTATTCAAAACATTGATAAATCACTTTCTGAACTGAGTCAGAATATTCTCAATGTTAATAAAAACATGAGCAATATGGGTGACAATACGAGTGGTGCTGTCAAACAAGTGGAGAATATTAGTAATGCGTATCAAAACGCTGCTAAAGAAGCTGAGAAATTGGCTGATGCACAGAGTAAGATTGGACAGGAAACGAATATTTCATCTGGAATAAAAGACGCATTTCCTGATAAGGATGTTTCTGCATCTGTAGAGTCTGCTACTAATTCCATCAAAGAAGAGAATAATATATTAGAGCAGAATACTCAGAAAGTTAAGGAAAACACACAAGCCAAAGAACAGAATGCCAATGTAAACTTCAATAAGTATGATAAACGGTTAGATTCGTATAACGGCAAGGTTGATAAATATCAAGCCACTATTGACAGATTTAAAGATGGTGGCTGGACAAGTAGTACATATTTAGAAAATGTTCAGGCTGTCAAGAATGCTGTTCATGAGTACGAAACTTTGCTTAATGAATTAAAAGGCAAAGATGCTAGTTTGGTGACAAGTGAAGATATCAACAGATTGGATAACTATGAAAAGAAAATCAAAGATACTATCGCCACTGTCACCAATATGTCGGCTTCTGAAAAGGGATATAACTTTGTTTCTGGTCAGAAAGAATTAGATAAAATTCATAAGCTTCTTAATGAAAACAGCAAGATGTCTTCTGAGGCTAAGGCTAAGATTAAAGTTTACTATGCAGAAATTGAAAGTGGTAATCCTAGTATGAGTCTTGACAAGATTCATGGTGAAATCTTAAAGATTTATAATGCCGAAGTCGAAGCTGGTCGAGCTGGCAGAACATTGTGGGACACTTTAAAGAATAGCGGATTCCATCAATTAGCCGCTCAGATGGCAGGTATGTTTGGATTTTATGATTTTATTAATCTTGGTAAAGAAGGTTTAAGTGTTGTAAGAGAACTTAATACCGCTCTCACAGAAATGCGAAAAGTATCTGATGAATCTTTGCAAAGTTTAAAAAATTATCAGAATACAACATTTGATGTAGCAGATGCAGTAGGCACAACAGCCAAACAAATACAGACAAGCACTGCCGACTATATGCGATTGGGTGAGTCGATTGATGAAGCTGCCGAAAGTGCGAAAACAGCAAATGTACTCCTGAATGTATCTGAATTTGATAATATTGAAGATGCAACTAAGTCACTTGTTGCTATGGGACAAGCGTATAAAGACTTAGATAAAATGACTATCGTTGATAAGCTTAATGAAGTAGGTAATAATTATGCAATATCAACAGATGAATTAGCCACTGCACTTCAAAAATCAGCGGCTACTCTCTCACTTATGGGGAATACGATTGATGAGGCTGCAAGTTTAGTCACCACAGCGAATGCAACGATTCAGGACGCAGATAGTGTTTCAGCGGGTTTACGCACGATTTCTCTTAGATTGGTTGGTACAGAAGAAGCCGAAGAAGAGCTTTCTGCAATGAATGAGGAAGTAGACGCTTTCGTAAAGGCAACAAATTCAAAAAAACAACAGATAATCAAAGATTATACTGCCGTAGCTTCTAACAATTATCAAGGTTTTGATATTCTTGATAGTAATGGAAATTATAAAAATACATATCAAATCCTCCTCGGTATAGCCAAGGTCTATAAAGAGATTCAGGAACAAGATAAAAAACTGGGAACAAATCATGCCACAGCTTTAATTGAAGAATTGGCGGGCAAAAACCGCTCGAATATTGCTTCAGCGATATTGCAAGATCCGACACAGCTTGAAGCTGTTAAGAAATCTTCAGAAGAAGCATTGGGATCAGCAGAAAAAGAATTAAACTCTTATCTTGATAGTATTGATGGTAAAATGGCACAGTTGGAGAATCGTGCCCAGGAGTTCTGGTTCAAGGTGATTGACTCCGAAACTATTAAGAATGGTATTGATTTATTATCCACACTTCTTAAAGGTGCTACTGATTTTGTAGATACAATTGGATTGTTACCAACTATTCTCTCAGGAGTTGGTGCAGCACTATCATTTAAAAATGTCGGTAGGGATAAAATGTATTCCCTCAGTTTTTGAATATGCCGACAACATACATAATTTACTCTGAATACAGAGGTTTAAAGTATGTTATCCGTGAGATACACGGTGATAAATAAATAATTGGAACAATAATCGGGAACTGCGTACAACGGTCTGGTAATGCAGACGTATCACCACTCTCCTATTATGGCGACATAATTAGGTTCGTAAAAGCGTGACGCTCAAAGAATCCGATGGGATAGATCTCTTTGAGATAAGCCCTCACAGTAGCGACAACTTCCACATCAAGTTATATGCAACGATGCTTGGTGAATATGCGCTCGGTACTACCTGACATAACAGGGCAATCTGTGATGGATTGCAAAATGCAGAAACTTATCTTCTGTTGTTTGAACACATCGTTCCAATGTGTATTGATAAGATGGAACAAAACCAAGAAATCTCGATTTCCTATCGAGTAAAACAGAGAATAATAAAATAGAGGACAGTCGTGACGACCTGCCCTCAATTAAGGAATAAAAGGAAATAAATGACAAATACAGAAATAGAATTATTTACGAAAGATTTTTCTAGTCTTGGTGAACATTTGTGATAAAGACTTGGTTTGGGAATCCGTATAGTCTTTGCACTTATTAACAGTATAACACTTTCCGATTGTATCAACTATGACACAAAGGAAATGGCAAGCGTATACTAAAAGTCCACCGCTTATAAGTATTTTAAATACTTCCAATTCTACCCTCCCTTCTTTGTAGTATTTCTTAAAGTTGGGAAATGTATTGCTCAGAACGAGCTGAATTTATTTCCGATGTGAATCGTGCCAACCTACAAATATGGCACTTCGTATGGTAAATACCGAGCATTCTGTCGTGCTATTGACCTGAGATACGATGGCTCAAATACAGTTTGCTTGGTATTATATTACCACAATTTATCAGGTATCTATAGTCTAAACATACGTTTCCTGTTTTTACAATAGAGAATAATAAAATAGAGAGCAGATTTCTCCACTCTCCATTTTGTTACAATTTAACGACAAGAACAAGAACTATAATCATTGATATTAATTCTTTCAAGTCGTTAATACTAATGTAACTCATGGGTTTACCTCCTTTGCACTTTTTATAGCTTGACTAAAGAAGCTAGAGGTGCTTAGCGAAGTGTGCCCGTCTAATATTATATCACATTTTTCTATTGACGCAACTACAAAAACATAAGTTTTGTCGAATTATGAAATACGAAAAATATTCGATTTCCGTATAAACTATTTACAAAGTTTACCATTTGTGTTACTTTCAAAATATCAAAAATTTTGATTTTTTTTTGAAGGAGGTAACATTGTATGGATTATACTTTAAAGACAAGATCTCTTCAGTCACTTGTAAAGGACATGGAAAAAGGAACTATTTCTCTATCACATAAGTTACAGCGTCCAGAAGGTCAGTGGAATAAAAAGCAAAAATCAAATTTAATAGATTCTTTGCTACGTCATTACCCTATCAATCCAACCTATGGGATTGTCGAAACTAATGGTACTTTATCAATTATAGATGGAGTACAGCGTCTTTCTACTATCAGAGATTTTATTGGGAACAAATTTTCTTTATCTAAAGACATGGAAAATGTCATTATCAATGGAGAAGAGAAAAATTTATCTGGTTTAAAATTTAATAAGTTGGACGAAGATACTCAAAGCGAAATTCTTAATTCAGAGCTTCAGGTGTATAGAATGTCTGATTGTACTGAAAAAGATGTCCGTGAAATGTTTGCTAGGCAGAATGCAGGGAAACCTTTATCAAACAAACTTATGCGAGTTGTGCATGAATCAGATGATTTTAGCAATGTGGTCTACTCTCTTACTAACCATCCATTTATGGATAAAATTATGTCGCCAGTACAGCGCAAAAATGGAACTGATAGGGATATAATTATCCAAGCTATGATGCTTATCTCTTCTAATCAGGAACAGGAATTTACATCTTTTAGAACAAAAGACATTGATGCTTATGTAACTGATTACGCAGATCAGTATCTTGATAGAGTTGATACATTAAAAGAAGCCATGGATAGATTTAACGAATCATTTGATGATGAAGTAAAAATTCCATCTACAAGTATCCCACAAATTTTATATAGCGGCTATAGGATTGTTAAAGATAAGAAATCATTCTCTCGTCTTGCAGAGAAGGTATCTGAGTTTATTGCAACATATGATTCTAACGAAGAATATAAACAGTATGTTCAGAGTGGTACAGGCAGCAAAGAGAATGTTAAGGGACGCTTCGATTATTGGCGTGGAATTGTAAAGACATTACAGTAAATGATTTAAAGAGTAGTCATGTTTGGCTACTCTTCTTTTATTTCTCCCCCTAATGAATCAATTAAAATTTTCCATTCCCGTTCGTTGATTACTACCGCTATACCATCTTTAGTTTCTATCTCAAAGAATTCATCATTATTGATCACATTTGATAATAATTTTTCTGCATTCTTTTTTAATTCTTTTGTATTAACTATTCTCATCTTTTTGTAAACCTCTTCTATAAATATTGAAATGCTTTGTACACTCTTTTACATAATTTACCATAAACTACTATTAAAATAAAGAGAATAAGTATATAACAGTAAGTTTGTTTGTATTAAATAATTTTGGATCAGCACAGTATTATTAAATTATTCTTACAAACATAAGTTCTTATTGTAGTAATTTGAAAAATTTGGTAATATAAGGGAGGTACTTATAAAAAATGAAACATTTAGGAGCAAATATCATGAAGAACAATCAAATGAAAGTGGTACATGATGATGATTTGGAACGCTTGCTAAAGTCTTTAAATGTTTATGAAGATGTATCTAATGGCAAATATGAGTGCTTATTTTGTCATAATAAAATTACATTACAAAACATTGATGCAATCGTACCATATGAAGGTTCGGTGCAATTTACATGTGATAATCCAGATTGTCATTTACGTTTAATAGGATGGAAGTAAAACATGGAAGTAGTTATTCAAGAATTAATTAAGTTTTTATCAAAAAATGGTGTTGCAGTAACTAATATATTTTGGATTTTGATAATTATTATAGGGATTAGTCAAATAGATAATATACTTTTGCTTTTATCTAAAATATACGGTTTGTTTGCATCAGCTTCAACAAAAGCGAATAAAAATCAAATATCTTTAAAAGTTAGAGGAACTATTTTAAAGTCAGTTAAAAAACAAGGGTTGCATAATACTAATATTATACCGGATGATTTGAAAGTGGTTTGGGTTAATGAAGAAGCCTGTGAATCTTTTATTGATAATCAACAGGTTATCGTTAGGATAAAACAATCAACAAACCCTCATGAAAATCTAATTGTTGCAGTATCAGAATATATCAATAGTGGTCTTCTATATAATGTTCGTAGATATTTAAATCAAGAAGTTTTGGATGCGTCCAAAGTCTTAATGACAAGAAAAATAATAGAGCAAGCGGACACTAATTCATTGACTTATTTAGAAGAACATTACATCATGCCAAAATTAGATGGTAATTCTGAATTGAAAGAATTATACGAAGATTTGATTCGAATATATAACAATGGTATGTTTGTTGATATAATGCTAAATGAATTTAACAAAGCTGGGATGAGTCTTTATAAAAGATTAGAAGATCCAGAATTATTTGCAGAATCAAAAGAATTTATGCGCTTTCTGTATAATATTGCAAGTGGTGTTTCAACAAATGCTGAAGATTTAAAGTTTAATAGAGATTATTTTAAGGTAGCTATAATTTTGTCCGCAAGCAATAAAACTCTTAATCATGCTGGTATAACGCCATTTGTTAATGCTGTTTTTAGGGATTTGTCAGATGGAATTGAGACAATTTACATTTTTGGGTTAGGAACAAAGCGTGATATTGCTCAACAAATTTCAGAAGCAATTGGGAATGACTATAGAATTGATAGAATTATTAAGCATACATATAAACATGTTAATGAAACTGGCAGACGGGTTCCAGGAGTATTTTTTGAATGTTGTGTATATAAAGATATAGAAACTGATCATTTATAAAAGAGCAGGACTAATCTCCTGCTCTTTTTCAGTGCAAATAAAAGAGTAACATTTTCTCACTACTCTTCTATCTTATTCAAATTCTGAAACGCTCTATCAAACTCATCACGTATTATCATTTTTATCGCAGAATATATAATTAAATCTTTTTCATTATCAGTAAGTATTTTGATATAATCCTTTAGTTCTTCATCATCCATGTTTCTCATTAAAAATATTTTGTCTGTTAATTTTGACATGTTGGTACTCTCCTATTCTTGAATTTATGCAGAAAGGTCGTGATAATATGAAAAACATATTTATATTTATTATTGGTATTTTATCAGTAACATGTATGCTTACTTCGTCAGCAATTTTATGGTACTTAATGGTTCAAACATCATGTAAAATGACAGTTGTCGGAATCATGTTGTTCTTAGTTGGAAGCGTACTTATGAAACACTATATTAAAAACACCTAGAGAGATATGCCTGAAAACTTTGCAATAAAATATAATATAACAGCAGTCAATACACCACCTAAAGCACCAACTATTGTATCGCTTATCTTATGTTTAGCTTTATCAATACCAGTTTCATTTAATTGATTTTTGAGTTCTGATATTTGATTGTTCTGTTCTTCAATCTTATTATTTGATTCAACTAACTGCAAGGTAGCGTTATCAAGCTTATTCTGTAATTCTATTACTTCTTTTGTAAGTTTCTGTTGTTCTTTTACCATAGGATTCTCTGTTTTAGGTATTGGAGTTTGTTGAAACTCATAGTGAACAGGTGGTACAGAATCTAATAGCTTTTGCGGATCAATACTTTTGAGCTGATTATTTAATTCTACTGGTGTTAGATTCATAAGAAGTCTCCTTATAGAAAGCAGGTGAAAATATGTTAAATTCTGTCGAACAGCAAATAATTCAACATGAAAAAAGAGTCTTATATTGCCGACCATATTGTAAAGCGTCTATTATGTGAAAAATATACTCAACAAGAATATCGGAACATTCTTAAAATCGTTGAGGAACGGCTTCTTGGTAAAGGTGTGTATGATGAACTAGAGTCTGGATATTAGTTCTCTCCTATTCAACAAAATATTGTAATGGTTCAGGAAAATTACCAGCATAATACAAATACCATCTTCCGTCTATTTTAATCAGTTCAAAGGTTGATTCTCCAAAACTATCATGGTATTTACATGTGATTAAATCATATTCTTCTAATTTAATATTACAATTATATTCCGAATTTATTTGTTTTTGTTTGTTTAACAATTCATCTGAATCAACTTTATTCTCATGTGTAATATCAAAAGAAATATCTCCTATTTTATTATGAAATTCTTTTATTGATTCGGCAGATAATGTAGGTAGTGATTTTTGTACAAAACTTGGATAACATTCTTCTATTCTATCTATATTTGGATTATTAATTGCTTTTGAAAGTTCTTTTAATAAATCGTCCGTAGTATTATACCCACTTCTATTTTTTGAAACAAATGTAAAAAATATGACACAAACACATAACAAAATAATTATTACAATGGTTATAAACATTCTCTTTTTGTTTTTCATTATATATACCTCCAATTAACATCTCATATTATACTACATTAAAGAAAATACCTCAAACATATTTTCAAACATTAACAAGTATGATATTCAAAACATTTGACAGTGATATTGATAATATGAGTTCTCGTTGGGGAATGTTTGGAAAATCATTCTCAGACATTGGAGATACAATAACAACTAAATGGAAACAAGTTACTGACTACGTTGCTGTTACAAATGATGCAACTATATCAGGAATGATGTCTGCATGGAAAGGCACATCCCCTGTTCAATTTTTGTCAGATGATAGTGTTGTTAATGTTTTAAATGATTATAATAAGGCTTTAGACAAAGGTGTGGAAGCGACAGCGAAATTCTTTGAGACAGGAACTGGCAATGATTTTATGAATGGTTGGTTAAAACAGCTCAAAGGCGCACCAGCTACAATGGATGATTATAAAGCTGCTGTTGCAAAAGCTGAGTTAGCACAGAATGGACTAACCGCATCAATGGTCGCTTCTAAAGTGGCTGCATTGGCATTAAACGTAGCGGTTAGTATGGGTGTCAGTATTGCAATTTCTGCATTGATAAAATTGGTAGACAATTTAGTTCATGCAAATGAAAAAGCCATTGAAAAAGCCGAAGAACTAAGAGACAAATATAATGATTTTAAAGAGACAAATGCATCAAATGTAAAAACTTTAAATGATTTAAAAGATGAATTTGAAGAATTGTCAGATGGTGTTTCTCAATATGGAGACAACATTTCACTTACAACAGAGCAATATGCAAGATACCAAGAAATCGTTCAACAAATTGTTGGTATATCTCCTTCGTTAGCAGAAGGATATGATACTGAGAACGGTTATATAGCTGATAAGAATGGGCTTTTGGAACGTGCAATAGAATTACAGGAAATAGAATATAAAAATGAATTAAGGAAGATAACAAACCTTGATAATTTAAAAACTTCCATGTCTGGATATATTGCAGAATACAAAGAAGCTTTAAATGGTGGCTATATAACATCTGAAGGCAATATCATAGGTACTACTATTGATACTGATTTTAAAAATTCTTTATGGAAAGTTTTTAACACAAACAACAGAGATAATTATGATGGTCAGAGTATGGCTAAAGATATTATGGAATCTCTTGGTGTTAAAGATATAGATAAAGAAATTGAAAAATATATCAATGAATACGGTTATTGGCAAGATAGCGATTTTTGGAATGACTATTGTGATAAGATTGTCAGCAATTTAGATGTTGTAACAAACTCTTTAACTGCTGAGGAAGTTGGATTGGATGACACGATATTTGATCAAAATATCGAAAAGCTTGAGAGTTACGCTGAACAATATAGCGATATGAAAGATTCTGTTAAGAGTGCAAACGAGTCCATTCAAACAGATTTGGGATATATCGCTGAATACGCAGATGGTTACTCTGATTTATCTAAGGAGCAGCAAAAATTTGTCACAGATTATTTAAAAGGTTTTGATATATCTGATATTACTTCTGAAAATTCTATGGGAATTTTAGAATATGATGAAGATAAAATGGCTTCTGTAAAAAGTCAAATTAAGAAGTTTGTAGAAGAACTGTCGCATGATGATTCTACTAAACAGGCTCTTACAGATTTATACGCACCACCATCGGATAATGAAACTGTTGAAGAATACAAAAATCGAATTGATTCTGCATTAGAAGTTATTCGTAAATATTGTGAAGCCAATGGCATTGAAATTCCAGTTGGAATTAGCGATGTTGAAGACTCCGCAACGGGTTTAGAATCCTCATATAAGCAAACCATTGAGAATGCAAAAGAAAAATATGGCGAAGATTTAACTCCATTTTTTAAAGAGAATTCTATTAATACACAAGAAGAAATAGATAAATGGCGTGAAATCGCACAATCTTGCAACACTGCAACTGAAGCAAAAAAGAAATATCTTGAAGCCGATATTTCCCAAGAAACACCGATTTCTTCCACCGACATTCTCACACAAGTTCAAGCCCTCTCGGACGGTTTAGACCAGCTTGATAAAATTTATGCAGATGTCTACAACAAAGAAGATTTTGATTGGTCGTCCATCCTCAATAATGACGGATTCAAAGAAGCATTTGGTAACATGACAAATGTTACTGAAGAATATAAAAATGCTTATAATGACTTTATTAAGACTATTAGCAACAATCCGTCTGATTTATCTGCTTGTCAGTCTGCATTTGATAATCTTGCAACGGCGTATATTCAAAATAAGGGTGCATTAGACAATTTAACAGATTCCGAAAAGCAAGCAGCTATAACCATGCTTGAACAAATGGGCATTGCAAATGCTGAAGAAGTTGTTACAGCGCAAATTGCAAACAATCTATTAGAAGCAAGAGCGGCTACTTTAGACTTCGCATCTGCTACTGATGCAGATATAAATTCTCTGGTTGCTTATGCAAATCAGTTAGGACTTACGGCGGCAGACGTTGCTCAATTATGTTTAAAGCAAATAGACGTTTCCAATAATCCTATAAAGACACAAGCTTCATTAGCAAATTTACAATCACTAATTTCTATGGCGGGCGTTACAGGTGATAAATTAACATATTTATTAAAAATGATAAATGCTGTTAATAATGTTGCTTCTCTCGCTGCGTTAGGAAAAGCTACGCAATCACAGATTACAGCGGCTGGTAGAATAGTTGAAAATCTGCAAGGTCAAATGAAGAACATATCTACAGCCAATGTAAAACCACAAGTAAGTTATTCTGGTGGTACATCCACTAAATCAGCAATAGACAAAGCCAACAAATCATCTGGCAGTTCTTCTAAAGACTCTAAAGAAGCAAAAGAAACATTTAACTGGGTCGAAACTGCAATAAGTCGTATACAACGCGCAGTAACAAATCTTGGCAAAACTGTATCTGCAACTTATAAATCATGGTCTACGCGCAACTCTGCTCTCTCATCTGAAATGTCAGCAGTTGCACAGGAAATATCCGTTCAACAATCTGCATATCAGGCATATATGGACAAGGCAAACTCTGTAGGTTTATCAGATTATTATAAAAATCTTGTTCAAAATGGCGGTATGTCTATTGAAGATGTCACAGATGACACACTTAAAGAGCAAATTCAGACATACAAAGAATATTATGAGAAGGCTCTCGCCGCTTCGGATGCCGTTCAGGATTTAAGAGATAATCTTGCCGAACTTGCAAAAACCAAGTTTGATAACTTGGCTAAAGAATACGACAATAAAATTTCAGATATTGATCATGTTGTGACGACTATCGAAAATGAAGTCTCTGGCGTTGAAAAATTAAATAAGATTGCGGGCAAGTCGTTCTATACTGCTCTTATTGAGCAAGAAAATCAACGTTTAAAAGACTTAGAGGAAAAGAAATCTTCGCTTCTAAGTGCAATAAATGAATCTGTATATAACGGTTCTATTGAATATGGGTCAGAACAATGGCATGAAATGAAATCTGAAATAGATTCTGTAGATGAGTCTATACAAGATGCTAATAATAGTTTAATCGAGTATAAGGAAAATCTTAAAGAAGTTGCGAAACTTAATTTCGATAATTTAAAAGAACAGTTTGAAAATGCACTCTCTATAATTACTGACGGAAGCGATTTAGTTGATGCTTATATCTCACAGACGGAAGCATCTGGTGAAATTGTTGGGAAGTCGTTTTACTCTGCAATGATTGATCTAAAAAATGCTGACATCAATGGTTTAAAGAAACAATATGAAACACTCTCGTCTACACTGAGTGAAGCTATGGCTAATGGCGATGTGTCTGAATTTGATTCAACCTGGTATAGTATGACAAGTGAAATCAACTCGGTTGAGAAGTCGATTGTTGATACTAATACAGAGTTAATTGAATTAAGGAAAAATCTCAAGGAAGTTGACAAGCTTAAATTCGACAGTTTAGTATCGCAATTTAACACCGCCCTATCCCAAATTGAACATGAAAGTAGTAAGCTGAATTCCGCAATTTCCATAATTGAGGAGTCTGGATATGTTGCTAGTAGCGAATATTATGATGTTTTAATTACTACAGAAAAGTCAAATGCTGATGTCTTATTAGAAAAATATAATCAGTTAAAAACTTCGCTGCAAGAAGCATTGGACAATGGCTCGGTTACAGAATTTGACGACAATTGGGCATCAATGGTATCTGATATACAAGACACAGAAGATGCTTTATTAAAATCAAAAGAGGCTCTTATCCAATATCAAAATGCTCAAAGACAAATTCAATGGGATTTATTTGATCGTATGCAATCATCATTTGCTAATCTTGCTGATGAGTCTGATTTCTTGATTGAGTTAATGGGCAAAAATTCCAAATTGTATGACGATAATGGACAGATGAATTCTAACGGATTATCTGTACAAGGGTTACATGCTCTTAACTATGATAATTATATTAATCAGGTAAAAGAGTATAAAAATGAACTTGCTGAAATCCAAGGACAATTAGATGCTGATCCAAAGAATACTACTCTTATTGATCGTTATGCAGAATTACTAAAAGCACAACATAGCGCAATATTAAACGCCGAAGACGAAAAGTCTGCCATCATTGATCTTATATCCGATGGATATGACAAATTATTAGATTCTCTTCAGGATGTTATTGATAAGAGAAAAGAAGCTTTAAATGCAGAGAAGGATTTATACGATTATCAAAAGAATATCTCGAAACTAAGTGAAACAAAAACTAATATCGAGAAACAGCTTGCTGTATATGCGTCTGGCAGTGATTCCGAAGAACTAAAAGCTACAATCCAAAAATTGCAAAAGAATCTTACTGATGCAAATGAGGATTTAGCTGATGCTGAATATGACAAGTATTTATCCGATCAACAAGAAATTCTTGATACATTATATGACAATACACAAGAATGGATCAACACGCGCCTAGATAATATTGATGGGTTATTCCAAGAAGCTATCGAAACGACCAATGCAAATTCAGATAGGATAGCTGCTGAAATTCAGGCAGATACAACATCTGTTGGTGCGTCACTTTCTGAGGAAATGCATGTAATTTGGGAAGATGGTGGTGTTGGGCATAATGTTGTTCAAGGCACAACTGATGCCATTAATGCATTATACGGGTATACTACTACTACTGCTCAAACCGCATTTGAAGGAATTAAGGCGAATACCTGGGACTTAGCTACTAAGTTTAGCATGGTCACAAATGAGGGAATTGCAACTGCTTTAACAAATATCAATAATGCTACAGTATATGCAAGTACAATTATGGCGAAAACATCCGAGATTAGCGGAAGTTTAACTGGTACTATTGCGAATAAAATAGACGGAGTAACAACCGCTATTGGAAGTATAAAGACAGTAATAACAGAAATGGGTGCGATTATTGCTACTGCATTTTCTAACGCTGTTAGTAATTTAAATAATAGCTATAATTCGTATACTCCTACTCCTACCCAAGCTACGACAACTACTAATACACAGACAGAAACAAATGGTTCAGGTAAGACAACAACCAACACAAAAACTACAACAGATTTGAAACCTGGCAAAACGGGTGGAACAATTAAGAAACCGAAAAAAACAGTGACTTCGAACAGTGGTGGTTCGAGTAAACAACAATATCTCTATAATATTGCTACTCGTTATGCGAATGGTGGTAATGTATCGTCAAAAACAAAATCACCTTTTGATGATTTGGCTCAGTCTATGGGCGAAGATACAATGGTTGCTGTCCAAGAAGGTGAAAGGATTCTCACTCCTGCCCAAAACGAAGCGTTTGAGACATTAGTGGCTAATCTATCTAAATTTGATTTGAGCCAATTGTATCAAGCACCTACAATTCCAAAATTATCAAATTTGACTAACATTGGGACTACTAACAATAATGATATTTATATGGAACTTGTACTGCCATCTATCACGAATTACGATGATTTTGTGACCAAGATGCAAAAAGATAAACGTTTTGAAAAAATTGTGCAAAGTGTGACAGTTGACGCAATATCTGGCAGAAGTAGTTATTCAAAAATGAAATGGTAATTATATTAAACAGTCGTAGAGTTTTTCTACGGCTGTTTTTGTATAAAGAAAGGGAATGAAAATGATTAATGATAAAAAGATTGATGTACAAAGAAAAATAATCGAACGTCTTAGGGAAGAAAATAAATCTTGCAAGAAGAAAATTGCAGATTTGGAATATAGATTAAAGCTACAGTCCAAAGCTATGGATGCTGTTAAAAATTATGAGTCTGAACATAAGAAAGCTTTGGACTCTATGGAAAATGCAAAGAACGAATATATAAAAAGATCGAGAGAACTGCTGTCTTTAAAGAATGAGTATCAAAAGAAATTTGATGCTTTTATGAAGGAATTATAAATAAACGATACGGAGGTGAATTTTATGAATATGATAGATTTTTCTTTTGGCAATGATAAGTTATCGGATTATGGGTATATGGTTTGTAGCATTGTAACATCGTTCCCAGATTCATCTCCTATCGGTACTCAACTTAATTTTGAGACTTTAAAAAATAGGGCTGCTAGTAAAAATAAAATTGTTAGTGTTTCTTACGAAGATCCATCTGAAATAACTTTTGATATTTGTAAGAAGATGTGCGGGTATACCGATGATATATATATTACGGATAATGATATTTCTATATTGTCAAGGTGGTTAAATTCTAAATCATACGCGAAATTTAAGCCAATATATAATGATGCATCGTATGCTGATGTTTATTTTCAAGGGACATTTTCTTCTATCTCTGCTATAAATGTTGGCGGAGATGTTGTTGGTATGACTTTAACATTTATACCAAGCTCTCCTTTTGGATATGAAGACGATAAAGAAATTGTATTTAATATTGATTCTTCAGATTATAGCTTTTCGTTTTATGATGATTCTGATGAAGTTGGATATTTATATCCAAGTTTATACGAAATCACATTTAAACAAGATGGTAATTTAACACTTAGCAATTCCCTCGACCCTAAGAATACAGTTATTAAGAATTGCAAAAACGGAGAAGTTATAACGATGGATTGTGAGAATAAAGTGATAACATCTTCAAAATCACATGTCACTTTATATAATGATTTTAATTACAATTTTCCAAGATTCGTTAATACTTTAGAGGAACGGGAAAACGTTTTTACTGTTTCTATCACTTGTTCTATTAGGGTTATTTACTCTCCTATTAGAAAGGCAGGTGTTATTTTATGACAAAGCTTACCTTTAATAATGGGAATGTGGATGATTTTACTATTATTTTATCTACTAGAGCAAAAAATTTTTATGGGCAATTAGTTAATGTTTCACAAGTTAGTTATACCGGTAATCTAAATGAAGCTGATGAAATATGTTTTACAATAACTAAAAATCTTGATAGTAAAATTGAACGATTATGGAACGAAATAATTGACCTTAAATTAGTTTGGGTTAAAGAAATAGATGAGTTTTTTGAAATATCTGTCACAGTAAATGAAAATGATTCTAACCAAAAAATTGTAACTGGGAAGTCTTTATGTGAAGCAGAACTTTCCCAAGTGTTGATTAACGGAACAGAGATTAATACGGAAGACGATATCCTTCGATCTGATTATGTAAAGACTGTTTTTTATGATAATGATCATCCTGAAGGTTCTCTACTTCACAGGATATTAAAAGAAGTTCCAAATTATAGTATAAAGCATGTGGATTTAAGTTTAGTTGATTTATTCGGCGTGTTTTCAATTGATGGAACTAGCATTTATGATTTTTTTGTCGGAGATTGTTCCGAAACATTCCATTGTATATTTCAATTTGATTCTACGGATCGAAGTATTTCTGTTTATGATTTATTCGGTGTGTGTGAAGATTGTGGTTACAGAGCACCATTCAATGATGTTTGCCCTAAGTGTGGAAGTACAAATTTAAAATATTTTGGACAAGATACATCCATATTTGTGAGTGTTGATAACCTTACTGACGAGATAAAATATACCACAGATACAGATAGTATAAAGAATTGTTTTAGGCTTACTGCTGGCGATGATCGTATGACAGCGGCAATTGTTGGCTGCAACCCTAACGGCACAAATGAAATCTTTCATTTTTCACAAGAACAATTGAATGATATGTCGTCTGAATTGGTTGAGAAAATTAATCGGTACAATGTATTATACAATTCTTATGTTGATACTTATTCTAATCTCACTTCTGAATTATATAAAGCATATAATAAAATTGCTTATTATACATCTGTTATGATGCCTGGTTCATCGTTTGATCCATCTAAAATAAATGCAAAATCCGAAGCCGATAAATTAACAGAGATAAAATTAAGTCCAATTAGTTTATCAAAAGTGTCTTCTTATACTTCTGTTCAAACAGTAAATAGTGCGTTATTGACTTACGCGAAAGTTTTCGTAAAAACAGGCTATGTGAAATTAGAAATAGACTCTGGCGAATTTAATTATAATACACATAGATGGAAAGGTCGTTTTAAAGTAACTAGTTATTCTGATGACACAGATATTGCTTACTCTTCTACTTTAAATATTGATGTCAATGATGACTATCAGAACTTTATTAACCAAAAAATTAAGAAAAGTATTGCTAGAGATGATACAGAAGATGGAAGTGTATATGATGTCTTGTCTATTGCTAATTTAGAAACATTTAAATCTGCCATTACTAATTATTGTTTAAATAGATTAACATCATTTAAAAGCGCCTTAGAAGGTGCTCTCGGAGTCATTGATGCAGAAAACAATGCAGAATTAACAGCCCAATTCCATGACCTTTATTGGAATATGTGGGATGCATGTTGTAAAGAAATTGAAAAACGAAGCATCACTATTTCAGATTTGGAAACAAAACGTGATCAAGTTTTGTCACAACAAAGTGAAATACAAAAAACTCTTAACTTTAAAGTTTATCTTGGCGATGCACTTTATAAACAATTCTGTTCGTACAAACGTGAGGATACATATAGTAATGACAATTATATATCAGATAATTTAACGGATGATGAATTGTTAGCACAGGCAAAGGACTTTATCGAAACAGCTCAAAAAGAATTAGTTCAATCTGGTGAATATCAACATAGTATTACTTCTAATCTTGATAATCTTTTGATTATGGAGGAATTTGCACCAATTATAGACAATTTTGAATTAGGCAATTGGATTAGAATATCAGTTGATGATAAAATATATCGTTTACGACTAATCTCTTACGAAATTGATTTTGATGATTTGACTACAATAAATACTAAGTTTTCAGATTTAACAAAAACAGCCGATGGTCTTAACGATGTACAAAGCGTTATTAAAAGTGCAAAATCAATGGCTACCTCTTATAGTTATGTAGAGAAAAAAGCTGACACTGGTGAAAAGGCGAATATTACAATTAATAGACTCCGCGATCAGGGTTTATCGTCTGCATTAGACGCAATTAAAAACGCAGATTCTGAAGAGACTGTGTTTGACAAACATGGTATCTGGTGCAGAAAGTATGATGATATTTCTGACACATATGATGAAAGATCTTTAAAGATTATACATAACAATATTGTTTTTACAAAAGATAACTGGAAAACCGCAGATATGGCATTGGGTGAACAAACGTTTACATTTAATGACCATACTATCACGGAATATGGTCTTAATAGTGACTTTGTTTTATCGGGGAAAGTAATTGCTGGCAATATTTACTCAGCAAACTACTCTTCTGCTAAGTCTCTTGGTACGTGGTTTAATCTTGACGACGGCACTTTTACCCTTGCAGACGCAAGGTTTGTATATGACGGGTCTACTTTGACTATTAAAAATGTCAATATAGATTGGTCATCAACAAATGAAAATAAAGATGTTATGGCACAAATTAAAGCTAATACAGATGGTTTGTCTGCTGAAGTATCTCGCGCCCAAGGTGCAGAAGGAAAACTATCTACGTCAATTAAAGAAACAGCCGATAACATTACTCTCGAAGCAACTCGCGCTCAAGGTGTAGAAAAGGACTTATCTGCAAGGATTGATATTAATACAGACGGAATAAGTGCAAAAGTTTCAAAAAACGAGATAGTTGCCAGTATTAATCTTAGTACAGAGCAAGGCGCAACTATAAATGCTGATAAAATTAATTTAAACGGATATGTAAGCGTTGGTAATAAATTTACCATTGATAGTGAAACTGGTGCTATGACTGCAACTGATGGCACATTTTCTGGAACTATCAATGCTGCTAATATTTATGGTGGCTATATTGAGGGTGCGCATATTAAGTCTGGATATATTGATGGTACAAATATATTTTTTGCTCCGTCTGGTACAGAAGTACAGCCTGACGATCCTATGGCTACAGGACAAGGAGGAATTGTATATGTACAAGGTGGTCGATGGAACCAATTAGATGTATTCGGAAGTGATGAATTGGTGTTATCTACTTCTCGAAGTGTAAACGATGGTGGTCGTGTGTCTGTAGATCGCGTATTTGATATCAAACGTGGTGCTACATTCAGTGCATATGAAGAAACTGGGTATGGATGGGCTGACTGGTATTATCATGCAGTAGAGCAAGGATCTGTTTATACAAAAGAAGGTGAATTTGTTGTAGAGTCTCGCAATTCAAAAAAACTTCGTTTAAAGGCTTCCGATTCAAATATAATTCTTGAAGGCACAACCATCGGGAACGAATTAGAGGTTGATACGTTAAAAATTGGCAATAACAATGTATCTTCATTTGGTTATATAGATTTATATTGTAATGGGAATTTAAGTGGCTGTCTGTTTGCCGCTTCAGATGCAATTACTCTTGATGCTAGGAACAACAAAGACATATCCCTTAATGCAAGTACGGGGTCTGGGACAATTAGATATTACGGCAATCTGGTTCAGAACTCCTCCGAACGATATAAGAAAAATATGGTTAATATAACCGAGGAATATGCTGATAAAATTCTCGATCTTGTGCCAATGGAATTTGATTACAAAGCTACTGGAAAGCATTGTCTTGGACTTAAAGCAGAACAAGTTATTGGCGTGATACCTCAGATTGTTAATTTAGATAGCAAGGGTCGTCCAGATGGCGTTTCATATATTGAGATAATACCTTTGTTAGTAAAAAAGATACAAATGCTTAATAAAGAGATAAACGAGATAAAAGGAGGAAAATAAAATGGATAAACCATTATCGGTGATGATAAATGAAACAAAAGATAATATCAGAGATATTATTGTTAATTCTGGTGTGCCAATGTCTCTAATGGAACTAATTATATCCGATATCTACAATGAAATAAAAGATACTGCTCAGTTACAATATAGAGCAGATCTTATTGGCTATACACGAGAATTATCAAAATCAAAAGAATCTGATACTACAAAATAGCTTTATTCCCACTGTTTATTCAGTGGGATTTTTTATTAAAGAGGTGAAACAATGGATAATAATATTATACAACCTATAAAAATCTCATTGGATTTTTATAATAATGAGCGGAAAGCAATACGCGCCAAACAATATGATAAAAAAAGTAGATATGTAAATATTACTTGTACAGAAAAAGGCGTACCCGTTGTTTTAACCGCATCAAATATGAGTTGTTATATCAAAATGAGTACGCCAGACAAACGAGCAATATATAATAATGGTGTAATACAGTCTGACGGATCTATTTTATTTGAATTAACAGAAACTATGCTTGCTCAACCAGGTAAAGGTGAATTAGAGATAGATATAGTATATTCTTCTACGGCGGATGGAGATGATGACGCTCTCTTATCCTCGATGAATCTTGATGTAATTATTGAAAAAAGTGTTTATAGCAACGATACTATAATAGCAACAGATGAGTTTAATGCTTTAACAGAATTGATTACCAAAGAGCAATCTCGTTCAGATTCGTTGAATGCTTTAGAAGATAAGGTAGAAAAAGCAGAAGAAATCAGAGTTTCAAACGAAACTGAAAGATGTAACTCCGAAGAAAAACGCAAGGTTTCAGAGGAAAAACGGGAAACTGATACAAAGGCAGCAATTGATAAAACAAATGAGATTATTTTATCTGCCACTGGCGCGCTTGAAACCGTAAAGCAGAAAGCTGAAGAAGTAGAAACGAATGCTACAAATGCAGCAAAAAGTGAATCTAACGCAAAAGCCAGCGAGACATCTGCTGGGCAGTCTGCAACCACCGCTACAGAAAAAGCAACATTCGCCAGTCAGTCCGCTATTATTGCAGCAGATAGTGCAACCAAAGCACAGAGTTATGCCGTTGGCAGTACCGGCAGCCGGGATGGAGAGGATTCTGATAATGCTAAATATTATTACCAACAGGCAAAAGACGTGTCAGAGGGATTAAAAGGTGGACTACAGCCGCACGGCACATGTGCTTTTGTGGATCTTCCACCGCTTGTTAATGTTAATGAAGGATGGATGTATAACATCTCGGACGAGTTTACGACCACAGAGGATTTTAAAGAGGGAGCCGGTGGCATCATCCCTGCCGGTGCGAACATCTACAAAACGTCAGACGGAAAGTGGGATGTGCTTGCGGGTACTCCTGTGACGGGGGTTAAAGGCGCAAAAGAAGATTCTTTCCGCAGGGGCAATGTAGAACTCACAGCAGAAAATGTTGGTGCGGTGCCAACCGATGGAGATACAGCCGAGAACACAATCGCTTTTACGAGTAGTGATGTGGCAGACGGATCAGCGTCAGCATGGACAAGCGTTGCTGCATTGACAAGCGGCGAAAAACATTTGTCCCTTTTTGCAAAGGTATCGCAGATGTTTAAAAACGTGCGGTACTTGTATAAGATGCTCGGGACTACCGACATATCCTCTATTGGTGACGGAACGGTAACAGGGGCGATCAACGATGTGAGCGGCAAATTACTCAAATCTGCATCTGCGAATGGATGGCTCAGTGATGCACTTAATGTTAATCTAGTAAACCCAAATGCAGATATTAATAAACCGTATCTTGTTGGAGGTGTTACCGCATCTTCTAACCAACCATCTGATTTGTCTTACGGGATTAGAGAGGTGTTTTGGTCGAGTGAAAATCATCTCATCGTAAAAATTACGGGTATTGCGACAGATGGAACAAGTTGTATTTGGACTAGATCCTATTCAGACAATTGGGAAGATAGTTGGAGTAGGGGGATTACGTCAAGAACCATTGGGAAACAGTCTGTTAAAAGTGCCGAAGTCACTATATCCAATGACTTATATGCTTATGACGGCACTACTGAAGCGTGGGGAAAACAAACAACTTATAACGATAAGAATGGTGTACGTGTTGGTTATATTAACAGACGATATCTTGGGAATGGTACTGTTGATTTATATATTGGCGCAGATAAAGGAAAGGTTATTATAAATAATGGTTACGCCACATATGCAAACAGCGCGGGCAATGTTAGTAAACTAACCGCTAGTGAGGATTCAATTTATGGCTATAACAACAGAATGTGTTTTTGTTATAAAGAAAATAATGGTTATCAATATTTTGATATTTTAGACTTAGGTAATACTGTTAAAGCGTTTTCTGGATTATGTAATGGGAATGGCAATACCGACAAATGCTATGGTGGAACAAAAGCTAAGTTATGGACTGACGGCGAAGGCGGCAATCTTCTACTTATTTCTCCTAATGGGCAACAGTGGGAATTAGATGCTTATAGCAATACGCGGCTTAGAATTTTTACTTATGGGTCATCTACGAATGGAAACAAAGTTGTCGAGTTTTCGTTTATGGAGGATGGCACATTTGAAGCAACAAAATTATCAAGTTCATATGTTAAATTGTATAGTAATAATAGAATTGAGGCGAATGACCAAGATATTAATATTATTTGTCCAGGTAAAAATTCATCAACTGGCTATATTAATACAAGAGTTTCAACCGCCTTGCAAGTTCGAGACATATCAAATTCTACATGGCGACCTATTAATGCATTGGCTTTCAATGTCAATTCATCAAGGAGATATAAAAAGAATATACTGGATATGAGTGACGATGAAGCAAGACAAATACTTAAATACAGAGTAGTTGATTACGACTATATTAACGAAGATAATGGTACGGGATGCCAAGGTATGATAGCCGAAGAAGTTGCTGAAATTAATGAATATCCCGTATATCGCAACCCAGACGGAACAGTTGAGGGGCTTGATTACAGCAAGTTTGTTCCACAGCTTATCAAAATGGTACAAATTCAACAGACACAGATCGAAGAACTAAAAGAAACCGTTAATATTCTTTCAAAGAAGATTACAAATTGATTGTAGGGAACACTAAATTTTAGTGTTCCCTATTTTTTTTACGATTTCTTATAATATTTCTCATACCAACGTTCCTTACGAATATATCCGCAGTCTGTTTCTGAATCAATTTTTTCTTGATAACTGCACTTAGATTTTGATATACATTCCTCTTCTGCCTGTAGGAAGTATGGACATTTGTTTATATCTTTGTCGAGTAGACATTTCATGGTTAAGACTCCTGATTCTCAAATTTGTTTTTTAATTTAAGGTACATATTATATAGCTCTTCTTCTGATGTATCTTTTTTAGAGTATTCACTTAGCACGGCTTGGGAGGGTGTTGTTATTGTTTTTAGAGCGTCTTCCGTAGCATGGGTGTATATATTTTCAACACTTATAGCTTTATGTCCCATTGCCATTGCAGTATTAACAACATTTGCTCCTTTTGCACTATTTGCTATTGTATCTGCTGTATGTCTAAGTGAATGTAAACAAAGCCCTTTTTGTTGCCCTGTTTTTGTTAAATGGACATCTCTATCTATACCAAGCTTATCACAAAGATCTTTGAAGCACACTTCCATTGATGAACTTGAGCGTCTTTTCCCATTCCTAAATGTTGGATAAAGTAAGTCATCTGGATTATTTTTACAATATAGTTTAGTTTGTTCTTGCATGTATATTATACATTCTCTGCATAATTCAGACATCATAACAAACCTTGCTTCTTTATTTTTAGGAACTTTTGTATATGTCTCCAAGCCACTATTTTTATCATTATTCTTATAGCGTATGGCTCTTGTCTCTACAATATCTATCCTATTTTTTTCTAAATCTATGTTACTATTTCTTAGTGAAGCAAATTCACCAGCTCTCATCCCTGTTTCAAGTAAAAATAAAACGACTACTGGATACTGCCCCATATTATTTTTGTACGCATAATAAAATTTCTCTATATCCTCATAAGAAAAAACTTTCTTTCTATTTTTTAAATCTTCTTCTCGCTTATGGTCATATTCGTCAGCCACTTCTTTTTTAATTCTTGCTTGTGCTGCATAGTTTTCTTCTAAAAGACTTTTATTGACTAACCATTTGCAGCAACGTTTACACAATTGAATGGGTAAAGAACATGTCTTTTTACTTTTTAGTTTGAGTATTGTATCATAGTATTTTTCAAACTCTATAGCACTAAGCATATGCAATTGGAATTTTGCTATTGGAAATGGATAAAAATTGCATTTGAGGTTACTTATATAAGAATGATATCCGCTACCAGTTAATGCTGGTTTTGTTTCTGTTTCAATATATTCATCCATATATTCACCAAAAGTTTTTGTTTTATTTATTTTTGTATCTCTACCGTTTTCAAATTCTTTTTCCCATGCGTCTCTAGCCATTTTGGAGAATGTTATTGCTTCTTTTTCTGTCTTTCCTTTTCTTTTAAAACGCTTTGGAGATCCAGTTTTAGGATTTAAATATTTTGATTGAGTTATACATTCCCAAGAACCATCTGAGAGTTGTCTAGCGCTTCCTTCTCGATTTTCTTTTCTGCTCATTTATACCTCCAAAATATTAAGTATCACTTTTCTAGTTCAATTATTATTTTATTCTGAAAAGTGATACTTAAAAGTGATATTAGTATAATTATAAAACACCACCAAACATATTACAAGCTGGAATATACTCCAACTTTGAACATATTTGGTGGTGTTTTATTGTGTTTTCATTGTTTAATTTGAATAATTTTTACAATCGTGTAACTATTACTTATAGTTTACAATCTTTCCAAAGTCAGCCTTTAAGGATGCGCCGCCTACAAGACCGCCATCGATATCCGGCTGTGCGAACAGTTCTGCCGCATTTCCTGCATTGACAGATCCGCCGTACTGGATACGAACCTTCTCAGCTGTATCGGTATCATATACCTCAGCGATGCAGTCACGGATTGCCTTGCAGACTTCCTGTGCCTGTGCGGTTGTTGCTGTCTTGCCGGTTCCGATTGCCCAGATCGGCTCATATGCGATTACCATGGAAGCAACCTGCTCTGCGGTAATATCCTTTAAGTCCGATTTGATCTGAAGACGGATCCAGTCAAGAGTAACGCCCATCTCTCTCTGCTCTAATGTCTCTCCGCAGCAAAGGATCGGGGTCAGATTGTGCTCGAATGCTTTCTTAACTTTCTTGTTCAGCATGCAGTCGCACTCTTTGAAGTAGTCACGTCTCTCGGAATGACCGATGATAACATACTTCACGCCTGCGTCTACCAGCATCTCCGGAGAGATCTCTCCTGTGTAGGCACCTTTCTCCTCGTAGTACATATTCTCTGCACCGACTGCGACGTTGGTGCCTTTGACTGCCTCTACAACCGGTACGATATCGATTGCCGGAACACAGTATACAACTTCAACATCATCACTTACTACAAGCGGCTTTAACTCTTCTACTAACTTTACTGCCTGGCTTGGAGTCATGTTCATCTTCCAGTTGCCGGCCACAATTTTCTTTCTTGCCATTTTAAAATCCTCTTTCCCTTAAGAATGATCCCATTTATGTATCTGCTGCCACGACGTTTTGTACCGTCACGACAGCAGGATTTTGTTATTTATTTGTCGTCTGCTGCTACAACACCCGGAAGTTCCTTACCCTCTAAGAACTCTAAGGATGCGCCGCCACCTGTGGAAATATGGCTCATCTTGTCTGCAAAACCAAGCTGGTTTACTGCTGCTGCGGAATCGCCGCCGCCGATGATTGTGGTAGCGTCTGTCTCAGCCAGTGCCTTTGCTACAGCGATCGTACCTTTTGCAAGTGTCGGATTCTCGAATACACCCATCGGTCCGTTCCATACAACGGTCTTTGCTGTCTTAACAGCCTCTGCATATAACTCAGCCGTCTTCGGTCCGATATCACAGCCCTCTCTGTCAGCCGGCATATTCTTAACGTCGCAAACCTCAACCTCAACCGGAGCGTCGATCGGGTTCGGGAAATCAGCGATAGTCACTGCATCTACCGGAAGTAACAGCTTCTTGCCAAGCTTCTCAGCCTTTGCCATCATCTCCTTGCAGTAGTCGATCTTGCTGTCGTCCACTAAGGATTTACCGATCTCGTAACCCTGTGCCTTTAAGAAGGTGTAAGCCATACCGCCACCGATGATCAAGGTATCACACTTCTCAAGCAGGTTGGAGATAACGTTTAACTTGTCTGCAACTTTTGCACCGCCAAGGATTGCAACAAACGGTCTTACCGGATTCTCAACTGCATTGCCAAGGAATGCAATCTCTTTCTCCATCAGGTAGCCGACAACGTTGGAGCCGCCCTTTGCGCTGATGAACTTTGTCACGCCTGCTACGGAAGCATGTGCTCTGTGGGAAGAACCGAATGCGTCGCATACATAATCATCTGCAAGATCTGCTAACTCTTTGCTGAACTGCTCGCCGTTCTTGGTCTCTTCCTCGCCACGGAAACGTGTATTCTGAAGTAATACAACATCTCCCTCTTTCATAGCCTCTACCGCCTTGGTAGCCGCCTCTCCGGTTACGTTGTAGTCAGATACAAACACAACTTCCTTGCCAAGCTTCTCGGAAAGTCTCTTTGCAACCGGTGCTAAGGACTCGCCCTCGTTTGGTCCGTTCTTTACTTTTCCAAGATGGGAGCAGAGGATGACCTTGCCGCCATCGTTGATCAGCTTCTGGATTGTCGGAAGTGCAGCCACGATACGGGTCTCATCTGTGATCTCGCCATTCTTGAGCGGTACGTTGAAATCGCATCTTACGAGCACTCTCTTGCCTTTTACATTGATATCATCTACGGATTTTTTGTTTAATGACATATGCCATGTCCCCCTTTAATATGCAAAATGTCAAAAAGGGACCCGGTCCATAAAAGACCGGACCCCTTTCTGAGTCTATCACGTGATTGTCCGAGAACAATCTCTTTCTCTCAATTATGCTAACTCGGAGAAGTATTTGATGGTTCTTACCATCTGAGATGTGTAGGAGTTCTCGTTGTCATACCATGAAACAACCTGAACCTCATACTGATCATCAGATACCTGATTTACCATGGTCTGAGTTGCATCGAATAAGGAACCAAATCTCATACCAACGATATCAGAAGATACGATCTCATCCTCGTTGTAACCGAAGGACTCGTTTGCTGCTGCCTTCATAGCTGCGTTGATGTCTTCCTTTGTAACGCCGGCTTTCTTAACAACTGCTGTTAAGATTGTGGTAGAACCTGTCGGGGTCGGTACACGCTGTGCAGAACCGATCAGTTTGCCGTTTAACTCCGGAATAACAAGACCGATTGCCTTTGCAGCACCTGTGCTGTTCGGAACGATGTTGACTGCTGCTGCACGGGATCTTCTTAAGTCACCCTTTCTCTGCGGTCCGTCAAGAGTCATCTGATCTCCTGTGTAAGCATGGATGGTTACCATGATACCGGACTGGATCGGAGCGTATTTGTTAAGAGCGTCTGCCATCGGTGCTAAGCAGTTTGTTGTACAGGAAGCTGCGGAAATGATGGTATCAGAAGCCTTTAATGTCTTGTGGTTGGTGTTGTATACGATAGTAGGAAGGTCATTTCCTGCTGGAGCAGAGATAACAACTTTTCTAGCGCCTGCGTTGATATGAGCCTGAGCCTTCTCCTTGGATGTGTAGAAACCAGAGCACTCTAATACAACGTCTACTTTTAACTCTCCCCATGGGCAGTTATTTGCATCCGGGAATGCGTAGATCTTGATCTCCTTGCCGCATACGATGATGGAATCGTCTGTAGAAGATACCTCATCTGCATGCTCGTACTTACCCTGAGATGAGTCATACTTTAACAGGTGTGCTAACATCTTCGGGCTTGTCAGATCGTTGATTGCTACTACTTCATATCCTTCTGCTCCAAACATCTGTCTGAAAGCAAGACGACCGATACGGCCAAAACCATTGATTGCTACTCTTACTGCCATTTTTAATTCCTCCTAGAATTTGTAAATGTAATCGCCGGGCATAAATCCCCTGGAACCGGCAAGCACAAGGTGCTTGTGCTTATTGGCTCCGTGCTTCCTATATTCTAACCAATTTCCATAGAAAGTTCAAGCCTTTTTCTCCACTTTATTGCCACTTTGTTAAATTTTTCACTATATCACAGGTTTTTTTTCCCTTTTCCGGAAAAATATACAAAATCTGAAAATACACCGGAAAATCTGCTGACGCTGCACGCCCGCTGTGTTATACTTTTTTCTGGTAACCTGTAAACATACCAAAGAGGAGTTTTCTTATGTCAAAACTTATTTTTTTACTGATTTTGTTTGTTTTTGTTCTTATATTATCCGCGACGCCGCTGTTTCGCAAAAGCCGCAGCCAGCGGGAATATGAGAGTTCCGGCATGCAGCTGCTTGCCACTTCCCGCGGCAGGGTCCTGCTGCTCCCTGCCCTAGGCTGTCTCTGCGCGTGTATCGTCACATTTTTTATGGTGCTTATGTATCAGGACATCGGTTTTGAGGCATCGGATATAGGCTCTCTGCTCTCATGCATCGGCGTCACCATCCTGTTAGTTGTCGTCTGCTTTCTCGGCGGTTACGCCATGCAGGCACGTCATGTTCTATATAATGAAGAAATCCTTCTGATCGGGAAACCGTTCCGCCCCTACCAGACCATTCACTGGTATGAAATCTCTGAGATGCGGATCAAAAATCAGGACTTTTTTGATCTGTATGACAGAAACGGCCGCCGCTGTGTCAGCGCAAATGCGAATCTGGAAGGCTACCGGCAATTTTATCAGGCATCGTTACGGTTCACCCGTCCCGAATACACCGCAAAGCAAAAAAACACACCGTACGACAATCCGGTGTCTGCGGCATCCGGCTGCGGAACACTGCGCTACCGGACCGGCGAATATTACGCGCTCCTCATCCTCTATGCGGTTGTCATGTTTCTGTTTTTCGGCTTGACCGTTTTTTCCGGGGAAAGCATTTCGGGAACGCTGCAGATCATCCGCGAAGAAAAGCTCTACGGCGCCCTTTTCTTTCCGGTCGTGTTTGTCGGCACCGTTCTGGCACTGTTTTATGTCAGTCTGCAGAAAATCACCTACGACCGCGAAAAAATTGTTATTTCCCGTTTCCCCCGCCGGACACAAACCCTGCTGCGCCGGGATATCCGCCAGCTTGAATGTACCTCCGGCAGTCAGGGGCTCCGGACGCTCACCCTGCACACGGATAACCGCAGATATGTGATCCGCGAGAAACAGTTCCGCGTAGGGTTCCCGGAATTTTTCAACGAACTGATCCATTAAACTCACACAGAAAGGAAGATCTCTATGTTATGGGATACACATATGCACAGCCAATATTCCGGTGACAGCGACGCCCCGCAGGAGGACATGATCCGCGCTGCAATCAGGGCAAAGCTCCCCGGCATCTGTTTTACGGATCATCTGGACATCGACTATCCGGACAACCCGGAAGCGTTCCTGTTAGACCTGCCGAACTACACGTCATCCGTTTTCGCCATGCAGGAACAGTACCGGGATCAGATCAGCGTGCGCTACGGCATCGAGCTGGGGCTCCAGCCGCATCTGGCAGCGCTGCATGCCGATATTCTCTCGCAGTATGACTTCGACTTTGTCATCGGTTCCTCCCATGTGGTACACGGCTATGATCCGTATTTTCCGCCATTCTGGAAGACGCACACCGAGGAGGAAGGATACCGCGAATACTTTGAGTCCATCCTGGAAAACATCCGGGCATTTGATGACTTTGACGTCTACGGTCACATCGACTATGTCGTGCGCTACGGTCCGACGCGCAACGAGAATTATACCTACGCCAGATACAGCGACGTGATCGACGAGATTCTAAGACTTCTGATTGAAAAAGGGAAAGGCATCGAGATCAATACCGGCGGCTTCAAATACGGACTGGGACATCCGAACCCCTGCGAGGAGATCCTCGCGCGCTACCGTGAGCTTGGCGGTGAGATCATCACGGTCGGCGCGGACGCCCATGCCCCGGAACATGTCGGCTTTGCCTTTGAGAAAGTGCCTCAGATTTTAAAGGACGCCGGTTTTATTTACTACACGGTCTTCCGGAAACGCAAGCCGGAATTCATAAAAATTGAGGACTGACCGCCGCATCCGGCGCTCCAGTCCTCATTCTCACTGACATTTTATACGTTGATGTCCTGTTTTTATTTACGCATCTCTTCTGCGGCGCGCTCTATGTAAAAATCAAGCAGTTCATAGATCCAGTCTTTCAGATTGGAAAACACAAATCCCGTACGCCCGGCGCGCTCTGTATTGATGCTGTAGTCGGGCGTCCCATTATATGGCGCCGGATCGCCGGTCTCATCAAGAAACGCCTCTTTTCCGGTGCGTCTGTACACGTAAGTCAGGATCTCCCGCGGCGAGATGGTCCCGCGGCTCGCTCCGTTGACGGCACCCTGGATCTCATCCCCGCCGAGATGCGCCAGAAGGCGCCCCGCATCGTCCACGCTGATAAAGCTCATCTGTGCGTCCATATTATCAATATACATCGGTTTCTGCCGCACCACATGTTCCACATAAAAGTACAGCCGATCCGTGTAGTCATCCCTGCCGATGACGTAGGGGAATCTCACAAAAGCCGCATTTTTCATCGGATACTGCTGCACGAGCGCACATTCCGCACTTTTCTTCAATACGTCATACGATCCGCTGTAATCCGTATACCAGACCAGTCTGTCATGTTCCGGCTCATAGTCCGTCTCCACGGTCTGAAAATGCAGATCATACACGGATGCCGAGGACACCATCACATACCTTCTGCAGGGCACCGCCTCCAGCACGGTGCGCACATCCCCCGCACAGTAAGCCAGATCGTCGTAGAAAACGTCATAATATTTATGGGCAAACACCTGCTCCATCTGCCGGACATCCGTCCGGTCGACGATCAGACGTCTGACTCTGTCTCCAAAATCATCCGGCGTCCGGCCGCGTGTTGCGATCGTCACCTCATGTCCCCGGTGCAAAAGTTCCCACACCAGATGTTTTCCGAAAAATCCCGTTCCGCCCAGCACTAAAATATTCATACGTTTCTCCATCTTTCTTCTTCCCGTTTTCCGTTCCCTTTCGCACTATTATACTCATTTTGCGTTGTTTTATCAACAATCCCCCAAGAACCGAACGGCAAAAGACCCCGCAGAAAGGTTTTTCTCCTCGCTGCAGGGTCTCTTTTACTTCCCGTTATTTTTTCTTTTACTTAAAATATTCCACGCCGGACTCAAACAGTCTCAAATCCTGCTCACCGTAAATATTCATCGCCACACTCCGGTCACGACGCTCCGAATGTGCCATCTTGCCGAGCACTCTTCCGTCCGGGCTTGTGATTCCCTCGATTGCCATGTAGGAGCCGTTGACATTCCACTCCTCATCCATGGTCGGAACACCCGCCTCGTTGACATACTGTGTTGCCACCTGACCGTTTGCAAACAGCTTCTCCAGCCATTCCTTCGGAGCGACAAAACGTCCCTCGCCGTGGGAAGCCGGATTGCAATATACCTCGCCGGTCTTTGCCTGTGCCAGCCACGGGGACTTGTTCGTCACAACCTTCGTGTATACCATCTTGCTGATATGACGGCCGATCGTGTTGTAGGTTAATGTCGGTGAATCTGCGGTCTGCGGACGGATCTCTCCGTACGGTACCAGCCCCAGCTTAATCAGTGCCTGGAAACCGTTGCAGATACCGAGCGCCAGTCCGTCGCGCTCGTTCAAAAGCTTCATGACCGCCTCTGTCATCTTCGCATTGCGGAACGCGGTCGCAAAGAACTTCGCGGAGCCCTCCGGCTCATCTCCCGCGGAGAATCCGCCCGGGAACATGATAATCTGTGCCTGATCGATCGCCTTTGTGAACTCCTCAACCGAATCGCGGATGTCCTCTGCATTCAGGTTCTTGAATACCTTTACGATCGTGTCCGCACCTGCGCGCTCAAATGCTCTCGCACTGTCGTACTCGCAGTTCGTTCCCGGAAATACCGGTATAAACACGGTCGGTTTTGCCACCTTGTGTTTGCAGACATAGATACTGTCTGCCTGATAGATGCCGGTGTCAAGTTCGTCCTTATTATCTGTCACGCGGGTCGGGAATACTTTCTCCAGCGTGCCGCTCCATGCTGCGATCGCCTCGTCGAGTGCAAGCTTCATGCCGCCATAGCAGAAGCTCTGTTCCTCATTTACCCAGCCGACAAGCTCCTCATTTCCGGAAAGTCCCGCTGCCTTTAATGTCTCCTTGACAATACCGACCTTCTCCATCGGAACTTCCGCCACGATATTACCAAATCCCGGTGCAAACAGTGTCTCTTCCGACACTTCCTTCTCAATCGTCACACCAAGCTTATTGCCAAATGCCATCTTGCTGACTGCCGCCGCAAGTCCTTTTCCATCCAGCGCATAGGCGGATACGACCGCACCCTTTCCGATCAGCTCATGCAGCACCGCATAGAGCTTCATTACCTGCGCATAGACCGGAAGATCATAAGAATCCCTCTCGATGGAGAAAAGTACCAGCTGATTTCCCACTGCCTTAAGCTCCGGCGTGATGATGTCGCCCTCTTTTGCCACATCCACGGCAAAGGATACCAGTGTCGGCGGTACGTCGATCTCGTTGAAGCTTCCGGACATGGAATCCTTTCCTCCGATGGACGGCAGTCCGAAGCCGATCTGTGCATTGTACGCGCCAAGCAGAGCAGCAAACGGCTGACTCCAGCGCTTCGGCTCCTCGCTCATCCTGCGGAAATACTCCTGGAAGGTAAAGCGCACCTTGCTGTAATCGCCGCCTGCAGACACGATTCTCGACAGAGACTCAAGCACTGCATACACCGCACCGTGATACGGGCTCCAGGAAGACAGATACGGATCGAAACCGTACGCCATCATCGTGACCGCATCGGATTTGCCGGTCATCACCGGAATCTTTGCCACCATGGACTGTGTCTCGGTCAGCTGATATTTCCCGCCGAACGGCATGTATACGCTTCCCGCTCCGATGGAACCGTCGAACATCTCCACCAGTCCCTTCTGAGAACACACATTCAAGTCAGCAAGTTCTGCGAGCCATGCTTTCTTCATATCGCCTGCTGCTAACGCCTCGGAAACTGCCGGTGTATCGATCTTATTCAGATAATTTTCCTTCGGGTCCGGCATATCCACTGCCACATTGGTCTCCTGATGTGCACCGTTGGTATCCAGGAATGCACGGGATAAGTTTACGACTTCCTTTCCTCTCCACATAAGCACCAGCCGCGGCTCCTCGGTCACAACCGCAACCTCGACAGCTTCCAGATTCTCCTCCTTTGCAAATGCAAGGAACTTCTGTACATCCTCCGGCGCCACTACAACTGCCATACGTTCCTGGGACTCTGAGATTGCAAGTTCGGTTCCATCAAGTCCCGCATATTTCTTCGGCACCTTATCCAGCTGCACGCGCAGTCCGTCTGCCAGCTCTCCGATGGCAACCGATACACCGCCTGCACCGAAGTCATTACACTTCTTAATAATATGCGCCACTTCCTCGCGGCGGAATAATCTCTGGATCTTGCGCTCTGTCGGCGGATTACCCTTCTGCACCTCTGCGCCGCAGACTGCGGTGGACTCTGTGTTATGTGCCTTGGAAGAACCTGTCGCACCGCCGATGCCGTCACGACCGGTACGGCCGCCCAGCAGAATGATAATATCTCCCGGATCGGAGGTCAGTCTCTGCACCGCACGTCTCGGAGCCGCACCGAGCACTGCACCGATCTCCATACGCTTCGCCACATAATTCGGATGGTATACCTCCTTGACATAACCGGTTGCCAGACCGATCTGGTTACCATAAGAACTGTAACCGTGTGCCGCCTCGCGCACAAGCTTCTTCTGCGGAAGCTTGCCCGGGATCGTGTCTTTCACGGAAACTGTCGGATCTGCCGCACCGGTCACACGCATTGCCTGATAGACATAGGTACGTCCGGAAAGCGGATCACGGATCGCACCGCCCAGACAGGTCGCAGCACCACCGAACGGTTCAATCTCTGTCGGGTGGTTATGTGTCTCGTTCTTAAAGTTTACAAGCCACTCCTCAGTCACTCCGTCCACCTCGATCGGAACGACAATCGAGCAGGCATTGATCTCATCGGATTCCTCCTGATCCATCAGCTTGCCTTCTTTTTTGAGGCGCTTCATCGCCATTAAGGCAATGTCCATCAGGCACACGAATTTGTCTGAACGTCCTGCGTAAAGATTCTTATGGGTGGCGAGGTAATCCTGATAGGTCTCTTCCATCGGCGCACGGTAATAGCCGTCGTCAAAACTTACGTCCTTAAGCTCTGTGGAAAACGTCGTATGACGGCAGTGATCGGACCAGTAGGTGTCCAATACGCGGATCTCCGTCATGGACGGGTCGCGCTTCTCCTCATTCTTAAAATAATTCTGAATATGTAAAAAGTCCTTGAATGTCATCGCCAGACCGAGGGAATCATAAAGTTCCTTCAGTTCTGCCTCAGACATCGCAGAAAATCCGTCAAAAATCTTTACATCCTCTGGCTCCGGGAATGTCTGCACTAGCGTCTGCGGCTTCTCAAGACCGGTCTCCCTGGAATCAACCGGGTTGATGCAGTGCTTTTTGATCGCCTCAAACTCTGTATCGCTGATCTCTCCCTCGATCACATAGGTCACAGCCGTGCGGATCAGCGGCTCCTCGTTCTCATTTAACAGCTTCACGCACTGCTCGGCGGAGTCCGCTCTCTGGTCAAACTGTCCCGGCAGGAATTCTACGGAAAAAGTTCTCGCGCCATTTAACTCAAAAGTTTCCTCGTACACATCGTCCACCGGCGGCTCGGAAAAAACGGTAACCAGAGCCTTGCGGTAGGTTTCCTCCGATACATGCTCCATATCGTAACGGATCAGCTCACGCACTCCCTTCACGTCACTGATACCGAGATAATTTCTGATCTCTGCTTCCAGCTCTCTTGCTCTGACAGCAAATGCCGGTTTTTTCTCCACATATACGCGTCTTACGTTGCTCATATTTTCCCTCCATCTGCGCACGCCATCGGCGAAACTACTGATCGTTTGTATTTCTATCTTATCCTACTTTCTATATGAAGTATAGCATATGCGAACAAATAAGCATAATTAATATATTTAATCTCTTCTATTATTATGGTTAATATATCACATAAGATTTATTTGACAGTTTTATAAGCAGGTCTTATAATTATAGTTAACACGCTACAGAACGGTTCGGAGCAGCGCTCCGACAGAAACGAGGAACCATGGATATCAATTACGAACTGTATAAAGTTTTCTATTATGTTGCAACCTCCCTCAGCTTTTCCGAGGCGAGCAAGCAGCTCTATATCTCCCAATCCGCCGTCAGCCAGTCAATCAAGACGCTGGAGAAAAAGCTGGAGCAGCCGCTTTTTATCCGGAGTACCAAAAAAGTACAGCTGACTCCGGCAGGAAAGATTCTGCTCAAGCATATTGAACCTGCCATGAATTTAATCCGGCGCGGTGAGAGCCAGCTGTTAGATTCCGGCAGCCTCGGTCTGGGGCAGCTTCACATCGGCGCGAGCGACACCATCTGCCGCTATTTTCTCGTGCCGTATTTAAAGCAGTTCCACAAGAAGTTCCCGAATGTCCCGATCAAAGTGACAAACTCAACCTCTCTCAGCTGCGTAGAGCTGTTGGAGCAGGGAAAAGTCGATCTGATTGTGACCAATTTTCCCAACTCTAATTTAAACCAGTCCTACATCCGCAAGACTGTGTGCAGCTTTCACGACGTCTTTATCGCCAACCCTGCCTATTTTAATCTGAAGCAGCAGGAGATTGCCTTAGAGGATCTGCAGCAGTACCCAATCCTGATGCTCGACCGCAAGAGCACCACCAGCGAATTTTTGCATAACCTCTTTCTGCAGCACCAGCTTGAACTGATGCCGCAGATCGAGCTGAGCAGCAACGATCTTCTGATTGATCTGGCACGTATCGGCCTGGGAATCGCGTTTATCCCGGATTACTGCCTAAACCGCGAGTCCAAAGAGCTCTTTATCGTAAAGATCAAGGAAAAGCTCCCGGCACGCCAGATGGTCACCGCAGTCAACCCGACGCTTCCAATCGCGCAGTCTACGGAAGAATTCTTAAAGCTCCTGCCGTCTCTCCCAGAACTCGGCTAACATCTGTTCTACTTCATTTACGTTGCATATCCGGCGCTGTTCCCATTCTCTTGGGAACAGCCCTCTGTAATCACTCTTTAAAAACCGCTCGTCCAGCAGTTCAATCACTCCCACATCCTCTGTCGTCCGTATCACGCGTCCGGCCGCCTGCAATACCTTGTTCATTCCCGGAAAGCGGTACGCATAGTCAAAGCCTGCCCCTGCTCTCTCATCATAGTAATGCATTAAAATCTCGCGCTCATTGCTGATCTGCGGCAGTCCTGTTCCCACGATCACCGCCCCGATGAGCTGTTCTTTTTTCAGATCAATCCCCTCTCCGAAAATACCTCCGAGCACACAGAATGCCACCAGTGAACCGCCGCGCCGTTTCGATGCCTCACCGGAAAATGCCTGCAAGAAAGCCTCGCGCTCCGCCTCACGCATCCCGGTCTGCTGCATCATGCCCCAGAGACGCGGCTCTGCATTTCCGGAATTCTCCGCATCTTCGGGATGCTCCGCAATCTCTGCATCTTCGGGATGCTCCGCAATCTCTGCCTCTTCGGGATGCTCCACAATCTCTGCATTCTCTGCTCCTTCCGGAAAATACTCCTGCGGACGCATTTCATCCGTCTCCCCGCCCTCTAAAAACACATCGTAGACTTCCTGCATCATCCGGTAGGACGGAAAGAACACCATATAGTTTCCCTGCTTCGCGCGCGCTGTTTTTTCTATATATAATGCAATCCGCTCATACTCTGCCCTGCCACGCCTCGTGTACTTGCTGCTGACGTCATTTCCAAACAGCAGCAGGCGCTGTTCCTCGGAAAACGCCGTCTGCGCGTAGACCGCATAATTATCCCTGCGGGTGGACAGCAGGCTTTTATAATACTGGATCGGAAGCAGCGTCGCCGAGAAAAAGATCGTCGCATTTCCCTTGTCAATGCGCTCCTGCAGATTGAGGGATGGATCCACACAGTAAAACTTCAGCTTGAAGCGCCCGTCCTCCTCATGCTCGGAATACACGACATAATGCTCGTCGACCAGCTCGTAGATATTCATGAAATTGCGCAGGTTTAAGTAAAATTCATTTACTTCCCTGCGCTCCGGGAAATCGGGACTTTTCTGCAGATACTCATCCAGATCTGCCGCAAGGCGCGTCAGTGCAAAGATCAGCGTACCGATATTTTCATATACGACATAGTTTTCGCACTCACGCTTGTACCCCAGGAGGATGCGGTTGCATTTTTCCAGATGCCGGATCACACGTTCCGCACGTCTGTCATGCTTTTCCTGATAGGGTTTCAACAGCTTTTTAGCTGCCAGAAAATCCTCCTTATAGATCGATGCGCTGTACATTTCCCGGCTCCGCTCCACAAGATTGTGCGCCTCATCCACCAGAAAAATGTAGTCCCCGCGCGTTCCTTCCGCAAAAAAACGCTTCAGATAAACATTCGGGTCAAAGACATAATTGTAATCCCCTATGATATCATCCGCCCAGGTTGCCGTATCCAGCGACATCTCAAACGGGCAGACCCGGTACTCCCGCGCCTGCTCTAAGATCACTTCCCTGGTAAAAACATCCTCCTTCTGCAACAGATTGTACACCGCATCGTTCACGCGGTCGTAGTGTTCTTTCGCATAGGGACAGTGTACAGGATTGCAGTCCATCTCCTCGCACAGGCACAGCTTTTCCTTCGCCGTCAGCCAGATGATCTTCGCCTGATACCCCCTGGTGCGCAAAAGTTCAAATGCTTCCTTTGCCACCGTGCCCGTGATCGTCTTCGCCGTCAGATAAAAAATCTTGTCTCCGAGTCCCTCACCGACCGCCTTCACCGCCGGAAAGACCGTCGAAATGGTTTTCCCGACACCGGTGGGCGCCTGGATAAACAGATTCTTCCGGCGCGCAATCGTGCGGTATACGTCCGACGCCAGTTCTTTCTGTCCTTTCCGGTATGCATAGGGAAACTCCAGCTTTTTGATGGAAGCCTGCCGCAGATTCTGCCAGGCGAACTGAAAATCCGCCCACTTTTTATATTCGTCCGTCAGCCGGGTGAACCACTCCGCCAGCTCCGCAAACGAAAATGTTTCCCTAAAATATTTCAGATTCCCCAGAAACGCCGTCTTTGTCAGTTCGATTGTATCCAGATTGCAGTAGGTCAGCTGCACGGAGATCTCTGCAAGATCATGCTGCAAGGCATAGATATAGGCATAACACATCGCCTGCGCGCGATGCACGCCCACGGGTTCATCCAGCGCATCCAGATTCATGTAGATCCCCTTGATCTCATCAATCGTCACATGCATGTCTTCCTCCACCGTAAGATGGTTGAAGTTATTCGAAAAATCAAGCTGTCTCTCCCCGCCGCACGTAATCTCGATTCCGTCCGCCCGTCCCTCGATGGCAAGCGTGTAATCTCCCTCGCTAAGTTCGATCTTAAGCGGCACCTCCGCATGGTAATTCGCGCCTTTGCTCTTCTGAATGCGCTTATGGATACGGCTGCCCTCCCACATGGCCTCCGGGGACGCAGTTCTCCCGTGGCGGTTATCAATGTCTCCCTCCCGCAGAATGAACTCCACCAGATTCCGCACCGAGATCTTTATGATTTTCTTTTCGTCTTTTTCCTGTTGTGCATCCATACGACAGCGCTCCCTACTTTCCGGTTTCTTATCATACAGTGTAACACAAAAACAGGGCTGCTGCACGAAGAGGTTTCTCTCCGGCAACAGCCCTGTCTCCGTCTGTCTGACTAGCAGACTGCATATTTCTGTACCGTATTCTCAAACCCGGTGTTCTGTCCGCCGTATTTTACGGTCAGATCCTTGCTGAGTCCAAGATACAGCATTCCGAGCAGTGATTTTGCATCAATCACAGCTCTGTTATAACAAACATCGATATCAAAATCACATTTTCCGGCAGCTCTCACAAACTCCTTTACTTCCTCCGTGTCAGACAATCTGATTTTTCTCTCTATCATATTATTCATCCTTTCCTACTATAAACCAAACGTGTTTCTCTGATTTCCGCGCAATTATTGCATAATTTTTTTTCTTTGTCAAATTTGACGCAACCGGTAAACCACTTGAAAGTACGGGCAATCTGCTCATTTCTGTGCCCGATTTTTGCCGTTTTTTGCAATCTCTTTTTGCGATTTTCTCTCAAAAAGCAAACTGCATAATTATTCTTGTGCACACTTTCTCATTTCCTGCAAAGGTACGTTTCGTTTTTGTAATATTTTCACATATTTTTTCCCCAGAGAAAACTATTTTTCATCTCTCAGTTTCCTAAGATTCTGCTTGAGCGCCTCCACGGCGCGGTCGATCTCTTCCCTTGTCGTCTCTCCCGACAACGTCATACGCACGGTCCCCGGTGCGTATTCGTCCGGCACGCCCAACGCCCCGATTACATAGGAGACCCGCTCCTCCCCGGTGTTGCAGGCGGAGCCGCCCGAGGCGCAGATTCCGTCCTCATACAGCAGAATGAGAAGTGATGCACCGTCCACGCCGGAAAAGCTCACATTCACATTACCCGGCAGGCGGTTCGTGGGATGCCCGTTCAGGCGGACCCCCTTGATCTCATGCATGATCTTTTCAATCAGATAATTGCGCAGCATCATCTCCCTGCGGATTCTTCTGCGCATATTGCAAAATGCCAGTTCCACCGCTTTCCCCATCCCGACGATCCCCGGCACATTCTCCGTTCCCGCGCGTTTTCCACGCTCCTGGCTGCCGCCGTGGATAAAGGAAGGCATCGTAACCCCGTCTCTTACATACAAAAATCCCACGCCTTTCGGTCCGTGAAATTTGTGGGCGCTCGCACTCAGCAGATCGATGTGATACTGCTGCATCGAGATCGGGATCTGGGCATACGCCTGCACCGCATCCGTATGAAACAGAATCTGATGGTCTCTTGCAAACCTTCCGATCTGCATGACCGGTTCGATCGTTCCGACCTCATTGTTTCCAAACATGACCGAGATCAGGATCGTATCCTCCCGGACAGCTTGCTCTAACTGTTCCAGCGAGATCATTCCGTTTTGATCGACGTCCAGATAAGTCACCTCGTAGCCCTGCTCCTCGAGATAATGGCAGGAGTTTAGGACCGCGTGATGTTCAATCCTGCTGGTAATGATATGACGACCGTATTTTCCATACGCTTCCGCCACCCCCTTAACTGCCCAGTTGTCCGCCTCCGATCCGCCCGATGTAAAATAGATTTCCGACGGTCTGGCATCCAGTGATGCTGCAATCACCTCTCTCGCATGGGCAATCGCCGCCTGCGCTTCCTCCCCGTAACCGTAAGCCGTTGACGCATTGCCAAACTTTTCCACCAGATAAGGCTGCATAGCGGCTTCGGCCTCCTCCGCCATCCGCGTCGTTGCAGCATTATCCAGATAGACCACACCTGCTTTATATTCCTGATCGCACATTTTTCCCCCACACCTTACATATAATAAAAAGATTCCAATTCCCGGAGACACACTTGCCAGACATTCATTTTCCCAGGAATTCCGTTTCTGGAAATTCTCTGAAAAATTCCCTGATCACCGGCACACTGCTGCTCACACTCGCCGGTGTGCTCACACGGATTATCGGCTTCTTCTATAGAATATTCCTCTCAAGGCTGATTGGTGCAGAAGGTCTTGGGATCTACCAGCTGCTGTCCCCGGTGATGGCGCTCGGTTTCGCCGTCACCGCCGCCGGAATTCAGACTGCGATCTCACGCTTCGTCTCCTCCGAGCTTGCGCAGAACAATCCCGCGGGTGCGAGGCTCTATTTTCGGATCGGTCTGTTTCTTTCACTGCTTTTATCTGCCGCGACCGGCTTTGTAATCTGGAAATACGCAGACTTTATCGGTGTTTCCATGCTCGGAGATGTGCGGTGCATCCCGCTCCTTAAGATCATCTCCCTCTCCTTTGTCCCTTGCTGTATCCACGCCTGCATCAACGGCTGCTACTATGGACAGAAAAAGACGGGTGTCCCTGCTCTCACACAGCTCACAGAGCAGATCGCCCGTGTCGGCACGGTCTGGCTGCTCTATCAGATCCATATGCGGGAGCAGACCGCCGTTCCGCTCTCCGTCACAATGTGGGGAGCTGTGATGGGCGAAGTGGCAAGCACGCTCGTCTCCGTCAGCGTCGCAAAACTTCCGGAGGGAACGGACACGGCGCTTTCCGTGAAATGCGGCACGCGCAATCTCCTTGCCATGGCGGTTCCGCTCACGGCAAACCGGGTTGTTTTAACGCTCTTTTCCAGTTTTGAAAACATCATGATTCCCAGCCGTCTGCGCCTGTTCGGTTACACGGCTTCCGAGGCGCTTGGCGTCTACGGCATCTTAACCGGCATGGCGATGTCCGTCATCATGTTTCCGTCCGTCATCACCAACTCCGTTTCGGTGCTTCTTATGCCCGCCATCTCAGAAGCCAAAGCCGGCGGAAACGATGCGCTCATACGGCGCGCGGTCTTAAAAACCATCCGGGTCTGTCTTCTGTGGGGCTTTTTTTGTACAGCGGGTTTTCTTGCTACCGGTCACTTTATCGGGAATGTGCTTTTTGGGAACGCGCTCGCCGGAACATTTATACGGACGCTCGGCTGGATCTGTCCTTTCCTGTACCTCGGCGTGACGCTGAGCAGTATTCTGCACGGGCTCGGCTACCCGGGCATCACTTTCGTGCTGAATCTGATTGCCTGCGGCATCCGCATCCTCTTTGTGCTGTTTGCCCTCCCCGTCTACGGCATCCGCGGCTATCTGTGTGGACTTCTCATCAGTCAGGCCGTCATGGCTCTCCTCTCCATCGGAATTCTGCTGCGCCAGACACATTTTAATGCCTGACCACGCGCTGCTACTCGTAATCGCGCACATTGGAGGCATCAACCTGCTCGAACGACACCTGATAACCGTTTAAAATGGTCGTCTCCAGGTCTCCCGCATCCAGTTTTTCCGCAACACTCTGCATCAGTGGATCGGAAGCTGCGCTCTCCAATGTGCTTCCCACCAGCGCACTGCTCCGGTGGCTTAAAATCATGTTGTCGCTGGTATCCACCAGAAAGGCTGCCGCATCTTCCATCTCCACCAAATACTGCCAGAATCATTCACAAAGTATGTAGGTTAAAATTGTTGCATCTGTATATAATGGCAAGCTGACAAACAGCCTTGCAATATAATTACATCAGTGGTATAGTTATTTTATCACTACAGATTTATTCCTAAAAGCTGTTGACTTTGCTTACTGTTTGGATATAATAATATTGTACCTATTTGTGTGGTACAGTATTTTGAGAGTATATCCCTAGCAGTAATCCTCCCAACATATGGGAAGCGATGAGCCTAGGGATATTTTTTTACCAAGGAGATTTTATGATAAAAACAGCTATTCTTGTTGACGGCGCTTTCTATAGAAAACGTGCCTACACATTATTCGGAGACATAAGCCCTGCCGAGAGAGCAAAAGAACTTTCGGCATACTGCCACCGTCATATAAAAGACGAGAAAGAAGGTGCATGCCTCTATAGAGTATTTTATTATGATTGTCCCCCTATGAACAAACAAGTATATCATCCCTTGCTAAAGCGGGCCATCAACCTCGGTCAATCGGAGGATTATGTATGGGCAAACGATTTTTTTAAAGAATTAAAGCATCAACGCAAGTTTGCACTCAGACTGGGCCGACTCGCCGAGGAACAGGCTCACTTCAACATAAAACCCGATGTGATGAAAAAAATATTATCCGGTGTAAAAACTATAGATGAATTAGAAGAAAAGGATTTTTCATTATCAGTTACCCAGAAGGGTGTCGACATGAGAATTGGCGTAGATATCTCTTCACTTTCCTTCAAAAAGCAGGTTGACAGAATCATTTTAATTTCTGGGGACAGTGACTTTGTACCAGCCGCCAAGAATGCCCGACGAGAGGGTATTGATTTCATTTTAGACCCAATGCGTTCACCAATACGAGACGATTTATACGAACACATTGACGGAATAAGAACAAAAGCTCCTAAATTAGAAAAACAAAACGTTACATAAAGAAAGCCCCCGGAACTTGATATTTCCGGGGGGTGTGCTTCTCATCTTGAACCGAAGTCCATTTTCAATTATACTCTGGCTAATTTCAAATCATTGATTTTACTGAGAAAACGTAACTTTTTGTTACCAATGCGTTGCCAATTACTTTTTGTGAATAATTGCTAATCGGCTTTTTTACTATGCTTCATTGCCTTTAGAATGTAACACACCGTGTTTAAGTATCACATATTATTAAGCCGGCAGGATTTCTCCCGCCGGTCATACTCTTACAGTGCTTCCAGTCCCGCTTTCCAACTCATTTTGCCGACAATACCATCCGCCGCCAGCCCGTGATTGCTCTGCCAAGTCTTGGTTGCCGATTCCGTGCCGCTGCCGAAGATGCCGTCCGCCGCCGCGCCGATGATGATCTGCCATACCTTTACCGCGTTGCCTTTGCTACCCTTTTTGATCGTCTTCATGTTGTAATCCTCCGTATTCTGATTCTGTGCCGGTGTAGCCGCGCTTACCGGCTTGTTAAACAATGCCTGCTCCGCCGCCCGGCGCCGCCTTAATCCTGCCAGCACCTTGCCTGCCGCCTTGTTATAATTCGGCATAGTTCTAGCGATCTGCGCCGCTGTTCTGCCTTTGCAAAGCTTCCGGAGATTTCCGGCGCCCAAGTTAAAGGCAAAGCTGGCCAGCGCATCAAACTGATTCTGGTTAAGCTGCTCCGTGATCGGAACGTATGCGGGATTGTTGACGTATCCCTCAAACTTCGCAATGTCCTGCTGCAGATATGCGTCCGCCTGCGCCTGTGTGATTGTCATGCCGCTATGTACGCCCGCCGTGTGACCGTACCCGATGGTCCAGACACCGGCGGCGCACCGGTATGCTGCCAGTCTGCATCCCTCGTACTGCTTGATAAGGGCAAGTCCTGCCTGTCCAATTTTTCTATTTGCCATTGTCCTCTACCTCCTTATCTCTCAGCTGCAACAGCACATCCTTAAGCTTGTCCGGGATCGGGATGAACATTGCCGCGTTCTCCAGCAGGCTAAGCGCTTCATTGCAGATGTAAAACATAATCACAATCTCCCGCAGCGCGATCGCATCATTCAACAGTTTCTGAATCGAATATGCTACTGCGATCACGATGAACATCACAATCTTTTTCAGAAGCCCCTTGAAGCCCGTCTCTGAACTCAGTGTCTTGGTATAAATGCCCTTGATAACTCCGGTCACATAATCCGCCACCGCCAGAAACACGATCGTCTTAAGCAGCATATCCCAGCCGCCGAGCCAGCCGGCAATAATCCCGCCGACGATTCCTACAAAAATGCTTGTGTGATTAAAAAGTTTTTCCATATCCTTTTCCTCTCTTTCCTTATAATAAGTATAAAACACTGCTTATGCAGGTTTGTGCCAACTGAATAGCGCCGAACGCTCGATCACAAAGATCAATTATTCGGCGCTATGACTATGGTTCTGTTACTGTTTTGCTTCTTCAATTTTCTGCAGCCGGCTCTCGATTTGTGTTAAAGCCGCATCTAACTTCTCCCAGTTTTCGTTCTGCGCTGCAACATCATAAAATTCATGTTCCTCCGGTACGTTAAAGCCATAATTCTCCGTCTGTTTCATGATTCTCCTCCTACATCATAGTTGTATCTTCCTCGGCACTTTTCTTCGCCGGTTCCTCATATGTCTCCCCGGTGATCTCCTCATATTCCGCGGCTGTGATCCACTTTCCTACCGCATTGTACACACGGGTTTTGCTCCAAAGATTCTTGTCATAATACCCTTTTACCTTTTCATAATGTTTACTCATCCAATGTCACCTCCATCTGCATAGCCAGATAATCCATGTCAGCAGCAAGCTTCTGAATATCGGTTGTATTTCCATTAACCGTCTTATTTGTCGCGGTAACTGTTTCCGCCATCTCCGATGCGGTTGCCGATGTCTCCGCCAGTTTTGATGCCAGATCCGTGACACGCTGCGAATAGTCATCACTTTCTCTCCCCAGAACTACCGTCGCATGATTATCCTCAAGCACCACACGTTCAAGCACCACATACTCCGTGATAATGCTGATCCGCTCATCATGGTCATAAATCTCCAATCGTGCCAGATCATTTTTGACCGAAAAAATATCCTGCAAAGCTTCGCAGGACTGGTTTTCAAATACAATATTCAATTTTCCGTTTTTATGGTTTGCACTTACAATTTCGTAAGTGTCCTTTAATGTTTTTAGTTTCATAAATTTCTCCTTTTCTATTTTTCGTTACAAGAAATACCATGACGGCAATTGGGTTGACTTGTGGGTAAAATAGCTTAAGCATATTTTGCACCATAGATATCAACTCGCATTATATTTCCTTGGTGCATCATAACACTATGGGTTCCAGCCTGTGCATCCGCGGCAGATTGGCATACATAAATATTGCCCCACTCTATATTGCCATTGTTATAATATTTACGTGTGACACGTCCATCCTGTGTAAATCGTAACCCGGAAAAATTATCACGACCTGTATAATGGTTCTGCGCCAGCAACAGTTCTTTGACATCATAGGTACTAACAGCATTTTCTGAGAGAATTATTTGAACAGATGTCTGGTTGGGATCAAATGTCAGTTTTGACATATTGAGTGCTGATTTGAAGCTGTCCATATTAAACATATGTGTGTGGGGACTACACCCGGCATAAATGCCAAAGTTATCACGTAGCATAATGTCTAAATGGATATCACACGTGGTATTACTTGTGAGTATGCAGCATCCGTTTACCAATGTTACAAATTTAACACCATTTTCGGTGACTATATTCCAGTAGTCTCCTTGCAAACCAATAAAGTATGCACCATACTGTGATGCAGATATTTTTTTGGCAAGCAAATTATTTATCTCTGTTTCGGTATAGTATCTGCCGTCATGGTCACCTGAACGCTTATGTTGCGTGAAAGCTTCGTTTAGCGTATCAATCAGCGATCCCAGCGATCCCTTAACATTCGGATTCGCCTGTCTGGCATCCAGTGCATATCCCGCTTCTGTGACTGTGTTCGTGTTCTGCACCGCAGTTTTGAGCAGCCGCTTGTCAATCTCGCTCTCCGCCGTCTGGAAGTTCTCATTGACCACCGCCAGATCTGCAACGTCTTTTCGTTCAAACAGCTTGAATTTGAATAAATCCGTAAGTTTCATCTCATACCTTCTTTCTGATTCCTATATCCGCAACCTCTTCCACTGTGAAGCGTGCCAGATCATCCACTGTATACGCCGCTATATTCTCTACCGCAGCACTTAAATTCCGGGGGATGCTCAAATTCCGCAATTCCCAATGTGTAAACTGCGCCAGAATAATATGTGGATATGGTTTAAGTGCCTGGTACTGATTGTACAGTAAAGAAAGATTCAACTGTAAGTTGCATGGAACTATCTCTTCCAGCATTTCCGCGACCACATCATACTGATTCTTCTGCGCAAGTCCCACTTTAACTGTTACGGTCTGGCCAGCAATGTCCAGATCCAACGTATATTCAGCTCCACATAGTTCCCTTAACTTTTGATCGAGGAAAGCATAATTGTACGGCAGACACACATTCCACTTTGTTATGCATCTGAAAATCCGGTCTTCCAACGTATCATCTGCCTTGGGCTGGATTCCCATGAGTTGCTCATATCGAACAATGCCCTCCTCATCGCAGGTCACGATATAACGGTTGGCAATGATCCTGTTATGTTCCGCCTCAATTATCTGGAACTCCGGTGTTTCCGCATCCATAGGTGCGGCAAGTTCCTTATACGCCTGCAAATACAAAGGGAGCAGTTCCTTAAGATTGATATAACGATCAGCCATAAGTAACCACCCCCAGCACCGGGATCTCATATTCTGTTAACTCGACGTTTCCCCCGCCGTTAAGCGTTGTACCGGTCACATCTACCACGCCTTTCACTCCCATGATCGCTGCATCAATAGACGCAATCCGCACAACCAGTTTTGACTGATTTTCCCAGTTCTTTCTAAGTCCGGCAAAATACTCCTCTATGGCTGTCTCGATCTGGGTCTTGCAGGTATTAAGGTCATACCCGTTATCATAGGTTATCGTCGCCGCAATATTAACAGTGACTTCGGATGCGGTGTCAACTGTCACCGCGTGCCCGATCGGTGCAAGGCCATCGCCATGCCCGTCTTTATTCGGGTCAAATTCTTTCTGCACCGTCTGAATCAATACATCCGTTGCCTTTCCGAAAACACTGTCTAATATCACAAGCTTGACTGTTCCCGGACCATTCCATGCCCGGATCACTTTAACAGCGCCAACTCCTGCTATTCCCAGTGTTTTGTCATGATAGTCCTTTGCATTCCCGGCAAAAGCCCGTTCATTGAAAGATTCCTGATACCGCAATCTAAGAACTTCGGTATCCTCGTCGTCCTCTCCATAGATCAACACACGCGTAAGTTTTGCAGTTGTGAGTCCCATCACATACTCCACCGGGATAACATCCCCCAGGTATTCGTTCCCGGCTGCCCCCGGCTGCTCACAGGTTACCTGTCCGCTTGCAGTTACCTTATAAAAGTGATCCCCGCCGGTAAACCGTGTTCCGACCGGTACCTCCACATCCGTCTCTAATTCCAGTACCGCATACGTAGCTGTCTTGGGTGTGATACCCCTATCCGCACATAACCGGATCAGGTACTCCCGCGATGCTGTATCGCCGAATGTCTCCGCCAGCATGCAATCAAATCCAACATACAGCGATGCCAATTCGACCGCCGCCGGTGCAAGCGCCATATATACAGGACTGCTCTCTCTCTTATCCAACGTATCCGGGATGCGTTCAAGCATCCTCTGCATAATTGCATCAAACGTCTGCTCCTCGTACACTTATACATCCACCTCCTTCTGTGCTGGAACGCTTCCAAATTTCGTATGAGCAACGAACGTAACCAGCAATTTTCTTCCTTTTTTCTCAAACTCAAAACTGTCGCAGGAATCAATCCTGTCATCCTGCACCAGAGCCTCCGTGATGCGCCGCTCTACCTCCGGCATAACATAATCGATTGGTTTTCCGAACAGATCCTTAAGTTCCACACCATAGTCCCACGAAAATATAATATACTGATACCGCTCGGTATTCAGAATGTTATAGATCGCCTGCTTAATAGCTTCGACATCATCGCACTGCCCTATGATCCGTTCACTTTCCACGATCATTCTCGGACAGAGAGACGGCTGTTCTACCACTTCGACGTTTTTCAACTGGTTTGATACCGGTATCATGCTTACACCACCTTCCCGATTACAAGATATTTCTGCCCGCCCTGCTGCCGGACCACCTGTACGCTGTCACCAATACTCAGACCGCTATGTACCGTCACCGTTAATTCGCCGCCATATTCATGGTTATGCTCCGGCGTACCGCCGTCCTCGGTATGCGTCGGCTTTACTGTCACCTTGATTTCACGCTCTTTCAAATGTTCCGGCAGAATCAGCATGCTTCCGCTGATCTCAAATCTCTGTTCGATTTTGATTTTTAAAGGGCTGGCAGATGTTACCGTCCCGGACATCACCGTAGCCGGATACCCGGCATCATTCGCATTCGTCGATACCTGCTGCACCGCCCGGACAAAATCATTTGCGTCATGCACTAAAATCACCTCCCGATACTGTCAAATCCATTGTGTGTTTGCTCTCGCCGTACTTGTGAACGCATTTTTCTACCAACATGAGATTCTGAAGCTTCACGTCGCCGAGATCAAGCTGCACCACGACGAGCGATCCACCGCGCACCCGTGAGTCTCCGGCGGCATCCTTGACTGTCAGCGTCCGCGTCTCCTTATTGTAAAGCTGTAATAACGCGTCCGCCTTTGCCTGCCCGTTTTCTCCCTTTTGTAGCGCATCAAAATACTGTAAAATCCCCCACCTGTTGATATTGGATGAATCCTGTGCGATATAAACCTCCCGCTTCCCGGCATCCTCATTGTCATAAACCAGTTTGATCCGGTTATAGGTATTTTCATCGATGGAAGACTCATAGTCATAATTCTGGCCAGTTTCCGCATCGATCATGATCGGCACATACATATCACCGAGGAAAGACAAATTCAGCTTTCCAAAATCGTCATGCAGGATGTACAAGTCCCCCGTATTCTGCAACGTCTGATCCAGGGCATTACTGATCATATCAAGCAGCGACACATTATCTTCCACCCGCGACGCGATCACCCACACCGTATTGGCAAGTGTACCGATGTTAAATCCATACTTCTCACCGATCAGCGCCACCACACCATCCGCCGTCTTATTCTCATATACGAGCGTATCCTTATTCTTCAGATACCGGATCTGGTCATATGCCGTAATCGTCACAATGTTACTGCGGTCACGTTTCATGCGAAAAATGAATCCATAGAACACTTCTTTTCCATCTGCATCCTTGAACCGAACCGGATCACCATTTCCAATGTTGATTCCAGTGTCCACAAAGCTGAATTCGAGCACTCCGGGGCTGATCTGCCGCTCCGTCGTAACCTTCACCTCTTCTTTCACAGGCGGCATATACGCCGTGCTATCATGCTGTATCAATAACTCGTACATATGTCCCTCCTACGCCGCCGGAATGGCAAGTACCTGCCCCGGATAGATCAGATTCGGATTCCCGCCGATCACCGACTTATTAGCATTGTAAATCGTTCCCCACTTGCTTCCATTCCCATAATACTGCTTTGCAATCTTCCACAGGCAATCCCCCTTTTTCACCGTGTAAGACCCGCCGGACGGCGCGTTGGATGATGCCGCTCTTGCTGCCTGCATTGCAGCTCTCGGCTTCGGAAGCGAAATGTCAATCGTACACGCCTTGGTTGTGAATTCCCGGTACTGCCGGAGCTTTACTTTTACCGTTACATCCAGCCCCTCCCCCGCGTCCTCCACGATGTCGTAGCTTTCAATCGATACCTTCATGCTGGTATCAAACAAACGCTGATTCGTCCCATCCGTTCGCGTGACCACATACTGAAATGCACTCTTGGCGCTCATCAGCGCTTCCAGCTTGTCCAGATAGTATTTTGCCGGACGAAATCCGTTCGGATACACCGCAAACGGGTACTGTACAGCCGGAAGCAGCAGCTCAAAATCCACGTCCGTCAGACCGGGGCTTTTTAAAATATTGGCTTCCCCCTCATTGATCAGTGTGACCGTTTCATTTTTGCCGTTAATTTTCATGGTGATCTTGGACGGCGTAACGGGAAATAAAATGCCATCCATATACAATCTGTATGCCACGGTCATTCCTCCTTTCCTATTAAAAATAATATATAAAAAGAGAGCCTGTTTCCAAGCTCTCTAATTACCTTATGCTACTTCAAGTCTCTTCTTTGCTCTGCTAATTGCCACATCACACACAGCATTAACATAGTCGTCAACCTTTTCATTGCGAATTTGCTCCGGCTCTAACTTTTCAAACCATTCCCTTCTGAAATTCTCAATATCCTCCGGTGACATATCATCCATTTCTTCTAACAGTTCCACTGTCATTCTCTCTACTTCTGTCATCTTACCACCCCAGCTTTCTCGCACCGCTTCATAGCTGTCATGTATCCCCAGTAAAAAGCATCTTCCTGCACGGCAACAATATATTCTTCTAGCGCATCATCAAGAACATCTCGTGCTTCTATTACTCTCTGGCTTGCCATTGGTTGATTGTCCGCCTCGCTGCTCATTAACTCAATAATTTTCTCACGTTCCTTTAATGCCGTTCTATCCATATTGCACCTCCTACTAATCAGATACCACGCTAAACAATTTTCTTGCCCTCTTAGTAGATTTCTTGATTTTGAATCGCTCGCCTGTTTCATCGTTAACCATATATCCTGCTTCCTCATGGAATGTATGTACTGGCATCCCAATATCCTCAAAAAATTCAAGTGTTATGTCTCGCCCGCCATTGAGCATATGCAGTCTATTCACAATTCCCATCCAAGTAACCATATACTCTTCAATGTCCCTATTGCAGTAATTGAATAAAAATTCGCTTACATTCTCCTCTCCAATAGGTTCATCCGGCATCGCTTTAATCTTCTGTGCAGTATAAAAGTAATCTTTCATGCCATACTTTTCGCCATCATATTCCTTAGTTATCGGGAACAACCGGACAAATTCCTGTGGAGTAAGACATCCTATTCTGGCACTTACTGACTCGATAAATGCCCAGAAATATTGTATCATTTCCTCTTCAAGATTACTTTTTTCAACTTTTTCGTAAGCCACCGGTACATATTTTATGAATAAATACAGGCTCCGAACAAATAACTCCGGGGATAATCTTTTTAACTGTTCTAATGAAATTCCCCCTGCTTTTTGTTCCAGTTCCTCTTCCACCCGAGTAAATGCCCTTGTGTACTGCTCGTAACCAGGTTTATAGTTAATGAGTTTTTTGCCCTCAATCACATAGAAATTATACATATGCAGCCACCTCCGTAACCCCATACTTGATTGCCATATCCTTAATAACGGATACATAACCTTGAATGAGCTTTTTGTCGTCGGCGATTACATCTAACTGATTAAGTTTGTCTATCTTGGACTTGCTTACGCCGTTCAATGCTTGTGTTTTCTTCTTATTGCTAAGCCGTATGCTCAATGCCACTCCCATGCGTTCTTCCAAAAGTTTATAACTTTCTTCTCGAACAGCCTTTATGTGCTCATATCCTCCCATCTGCAAAGCAATTTTATTGATAATCTTTGCGCTGTCCGTTCTCCAACTATTCGGATTCAGTGCGATTACATCCTTAATGGAGTCGACCTTTTTATCGAGCTGTTCCACTTTTTCTGCCTGTCGCTTCTGTTCTAACTGCTGCTCTGCAACCGATTGAAATATTCTGCTGAACATTTGGAGTTCTGGCGAAAGCTGTGAAAAGTCAATGGCTTTCTGTTTCACACGTTCCTCCAAATGTGTAAAGTACTCACGCGCTTCTTCTGCTTTCTCGCCGTTCCCCTTCATAGAAAGTTTCTTTGCGAAATGGGCTGTCAGTTTGTAATCAGTTGTAGCCTGTCCACCCCATTCTTCATTAATGACGAATGCCCAATAATCAACGTTTTCATCGGCAAATTCGTTTTCACTGATGTTGCTTTTGCACCATCTTGAATAGTTGCGGCTGTCTAACTCTAAGAACGTATACAGCTTTCTTGCCGTAGTCATTCCATCTTCATCAATGTCAAGTGCAATCTCGATAGGTGTCTTGTTTACCTGTTCCATTAATTCATTTTTATCCATGCTATCCCCCTACCGTGTGACGATGTCCAGTGCTAATTGTTCATATGCCGGAATTTTAACAAACTGCTCTCTGACTTCAATTCCTGCCTGATTGAATATGGATTTAATCACCATAGCAATTTCATGTGGGCAGGCGCCCTCTGACTTCATGATACGTTCAAATAAACGACCCGCATTTGTTGCGCTTTCCAGTGCCGCCGGGGATACTGGATACTGATATGTAATGGAATGTACTGGCTGTGGGTTGAAATAATTATTTACCAACTGCCTCTGCACAGTCCATGCCAAATCATCCGTAAAAGACTTTACCAACATGAGATATCCCTGTTCCGTAATAAGATACATACCATTCGGAGCTGCCACACCAAACTCTTCTTTTGCTTCGAACGAATTTCGTACGAAGTAATCTTCTCCTAAAATAAAATGATTTTTGTTGATATTAAAGTTTCTTCTTGCTGTTCCATCTGGTCTTTCATGTACCCTGTCAATATCTTTAAATGTTACTACGCGCTGACCTCTAAATTCCTTGACCACAACTTCTTTCGAGTTAATTTCTACTATTTCATTCTGCATTTTGCAATTCCTCCTTGCAAAAACTGGTGGAATCCCCTATAATGCAAATAGGAAATTCCTATGGTTAATAGGTTCCATTCGAGCAAACACATGCCGACCAAAGCTAGTGTGTTTGCTCTTTTTTTACTTCCAAATCCCTTTTTACGCAACCAGTAATATAATCTTTCAGCGTAATGCCATTCGTGAAACAAAAGATTTTTAACTGCTTGTGAAACTCTTCATCGAGTTCAACTATTACTCTTTTCACTTTCTCTCACCTCCTGCATGTTTATTCTATATCAGGATTATTATTCTGTCAATATATTTATATCCTATTTTGTAATTTTAATTGTATTTATGTGTTTTTATGCTATAATAAAATTAGAAAGGGGGCACACTCAATGGGCACAGCATTTTCGGAACATATGAAAGAATTACGAAATAACATGCATATGAATCAGGCTGAATTTTCAAAATTAATAGGAACCAATCAATCAACCCTGTCTGCATATGAAAATGGAGATCGATTTCCACCTTACGAGATGCTTATTTGTATCTCTCAACAATGTCACATCTCTATAGATTGGTTATGTGGATTAAGCAATCAAAAAAATGGAAACGGTCAATATACCACATATTATGATGTATTAAGCATATTTGTAAAATTATGTTCTACAAAATATGATGACGGGGAGCACAACTTGGTAACACCGTCTATTATAAATTCGTCTTCTAACATCCACTTTATTGTCAGAGATGATCTTGTTTTCAATTCATTTTTTGAAAATTGGCAAAAAATGTATACTCTTCTTCAAGATAGCGTAATCAACACCAACATATACAACCAATGGCTTGAAGGTGAATTATCCAAATATAAAACACACCCTATAAACGGAATACCATTTTGATAAGAATCCCCGCCTACGTCATGTAAGCGGGGATTCTCTTCTCTTTTCTATCTTAGTTCAAAATATGATATCTGATTAAACAAATCATAATCGCTATACTTCAATGTACAATCCTGTGCCGTTAAATCATCCGGTATTTCAAACAACAAATTTCCCGTGATGTCTAAATTCGGGTTTATCGTATCTACCGTAATAAATTTATCATCAGTGGCCGTCACAATCGTAGCAACATATTCCGCACCATCGGGTCCTACCAATTTAAAATAATTAAGCAATAAACTCTGGCTGCTCTTGGAATTATTGGAAATTGTTACATTTATTATCGCATACTTTCCGCTATCTGGTTTATATTCCAGCATTCCATTCGCCGCCGACACACTATCTGCCTCAGTTATTTCATTAACCTTAAGGACAATATTTTCGGCGATCTCACCCTCTTCTCCAAATGCAATCGCCTTCCCAGATTGTTGAGATTCTTCTGTTCCCGCTGTCTCCTGAGATTTCTGTTGATTTTCTATAGTTGTGTCGGAAGTCTTTTTAGAAGCCAAGGCTCCTATAATCCCGCAAATAACAATAAAAGCAATAAATACCACCACAGTAATCAAACATCCATGTCCTTTTTTCTTTGGCTTTACCTGGGACGCACTCTGTTGTTGATTCAAAGGCGTTCCCGCTGTTCCAGCTCTGTGCATTTCCACATTCATCTCCTGCGTTCCATGCAAAGGGCATCCACAATTAGGGCAACTTTGTGCCTTATCGCTAACCTCTTTCCCGCATTCCGGGCAACTAATCAAACTCATAACTTTATCCTCCCTCCTGTTTATGAGTTCGATTATACTACACTGCCCGATATTTGTCATTATATTTCTCTAAGCTCCTTCCTTTACCGCTTCCATCGCCTCCAATACTCGCGTGGTCAATCCGTCCACAATGCCGTCCAGATCATTGGTATTATGCACAGTATTGCTCATCCCGGACATATCCACCTTGATTTCCGCCGTCGTAAAACGGTTGATTGCTTCCTGCTCTGCAATGTCTCGCAGATACTTCAGATCCTCTTCCGAAACATCCAGCGAATCCGAGATACTCGATGTATCACCTGCTATGTTGGCAACATTCGCAGCCATATCAGATGCGGCTCCATAACTGCCTAATGCTCCGGTGTCTCCGCTGTTTCCAAGATCCTTAATACCACCAAAGAAATCAAAAACCTTGTTCTCTACGCCCTGTCCGAAATCATATCCCTTGTTGTATGCAGTCTGATAATCGACATAATCCATCTTGCCGACCTGCTCAACCCAGCCTGACTTATCCTTGACCGCCTGCTGTGCCTCTTCCAACTTTGAGTAGAATCCGTCTAAACCGCTGGTAATATCGACTTCAACTCCCGGTATTTTGTTCAAAAGTGTCTGTATCGCACTCGCAAGATTTGAGATATATCCAAGGACTGTAAGACACAGATCATAAAACATCACCTCTACTGCCGCGACAGGATTATTAAATACATTCCCGAAAAAATTCGCCAGCGTGGCAAACCCATTCCATGCCGGAACAACAAATGTGTTAATTATATGTGCTCCCAGTGTGGCAAATATTCCAGCTACAACCCCGGTCGCACTATAGGCGGTATGTTGTGTTTTGTTAATTGCTGCAACAATTAAATATATCGCAGCTATAACAATAATAATCGCTGCCACAATCCATGTAAGCGGACACGCCAATAATGCTGTGTTAAATCCCGCCTGTGCTACAGTTGCCTGTGCTGTCGCTACAGCCAAAGCATATTCTGTAGAAGTTGCCAACAATTGTGCGTTTACATTCGCCAACAATGCGGTCGCCGTCTTATACGCTTGTATTTCCGCCACCAACTCAATAGCATTAGATATACCTTGCATCACGGCATGCGCGGCGAGCACACTCGTATATGTCGTTACCAATGCTATAATTCCCAATAAAACAGGCTGTAAAACACTCCAATTCGCGGATAACCATGAAATTCCGGAATTCAATTCTTCCACCAACAACGTCAATACCGGAATTACTTGAGAAGCCACCATTCCAGTAAACTCCGTCCAATTTTCTCCTAACAGCCTAATCTGATTCGCGTATGAACTAGAAGTTCTCGCAAAATCACCTTGGGCATCCGCTGTTGCCTGCAATAGATAACTATATCGCAATGCCGTCTGCTCTGCTTGTGACATTTCTGAATAAGATTCTGTTATCCCCTGTGTCATTGCATACGCTTCCAAATTTACAACAGACATATTGATACCTAACTGTTTCAATGGCTCCGTCTCTCCACTGATTCCAGAACGTATTTTTTCAAACGCCACATCTGTGTCCAGATTATAAAACGATGCCATATCCGCTGCGAGTGCAGTTAAATTCATTGACATATCTACCACTGCGTTCCCAGCAAGACCAGACGATTTTAACATAGCCCCCATTGTTCCAGTATATTGTTTCGCTGTTACTTCATTTATTCCATAAACTTTCAATGCAGCTTGCGACCATTCGTTAATTTGCTGTGTGGCATTTCCAAACGTAACATCTACAACATTCTGCACTTCTGCCAAATCAGACGCGTAATCTATAGCCTGCTTCATAGTTCCAGATACAGCTTGAAAAGACACATATGCACCAACTACCTGAGTTATTTTTCCAAGCCAATTATTTACCTGAGTTGTTCCAGCATATACTGCCTGGTTATATTCTTCCTGCGCTTGTTCAGCTTTATTTGTTCCACTCACTACATCCTGTAAACCCACCATACTATCTGCAAGCAGCTGTCGCGCCTCTTCCATCGACGATGTATCAATCGCGGTGCTGGACGCATATTCCAGCGCTTCAAAATTGCTTATCACCATATTCACCGCCGTGCAGATATTGTAGAGCGGCGCAGACATACGGTCCGACAACTCTATCGCAGTCTGAATACTTGACATCCTCTTACCTCCTACTTCTGGATTTCTTTTGCCTTGCGTTTCTCTTCCTCGACCCGAAGATCTATGGACGCAATCACAAAAGCTTTCTCATTCCGATCCAATTCAGAAAAGAATGACGGCAGCCAGTGAAACTTCTGCAAGCAATAATGCGCATATGCCGCTTCACCGTCGCCGCCATTGATTAGTTTTTTGCCTCGTCAACCTTCTCCTGCAGTGTCTCATCGATGCCGCTGTATTCCTGCACGAATGTGGCAAGCTCACCGAACTCTTCCGGGTTGTCGACCATTTCCACAATCAATGCCTCTGCGCTCATAACGCCATAGGAATCCTGCAGTTCTGCATTGTGCAGATCCGGCTCCACAACCGCGGCGCAAATCATTTTTCTCAGAAGCTCATCCGTATTAACCTTCTGCCGATACAGTCCAGGCTTGCCGGTTACCGGCACCTCAATCGTACATTCATCCCGGATTGCCGCAGATTCTTTTGTGGACAGAGGTCTGATCGTCCAGAGTAACGGATCACCGTTCTCATCACACAGTGACTTTGTGGCAGCAAACTGCGTTGTCTTTTTGGCTTTCTTATTCTGTTTCAAAAATGCTTTTAAGTTTCCCATATGTTTTTTCTCCTCATTCTCTTAATTGGCGGCAGTCTCCCGCCGCCGTTGACTTGTTACAGGTAGGACGGCTCCTTGTAGGATTCCGGGCTGGAATAATCCGCAGCATAGAAATTGATCTCCTGCTCGACAAATCCACCCTCGGCATCAAACATTGACAGCAGCACATCTCCGTCGATCACGCAGTTGTGATAAACCTTTGTACTGCGCCCCATGCAGGTAGCCGCATCATTGTTTGTTGTCTGCAATTCAAACACCGGCAGATGACCGGTATTTTTGTACTCTGTTACGATCCGGTCAAACATCTCCGAGCATTTGTAGACCGTCATTTTTGCCTGCACGACCATTCCGGTCGGCTTCCTGCCGGAAATGATCTTTCCCAGCACCGGGATCTCCTTGGTGCTGATGTTTGCCTTGCCCTCAAAATTCTTTGCGTTCAGCAGATTATACCGCTGTTCGCCAACCGTGACAAAAGCTTCCGCCTCTTTTGCAGACGGCACATCCTGTTCATTCATATAAGCGTTAAGCATCTCTTTACCTCCTACTCAATCACGACCGTCATATACAACTGTGACATTGCATTGACGATCGTCACCTTATCTTCCACATATACGCCGCGCTTCTCGCTTCCGGCGGAGACCACAACATCATCCTCCGAAAAATTCTCGATTGCTCCAAGCTGCTCTAACTGCTTATGATGCGATGCAATATCGTTCCATAAGCTGACACGACCAGATTCATTGTTCTGAACCTTGCCGTGATACTTCGTGTTGAACAGCGATGCGATATCCATCGCGATCTGATCCAGCACACGGATCGTCTGGTTGCTCTGGAAGAGTTCGTTTTTATCCTCCGTAAGTGTCACAAGAGAATTGATATCCTCTAAGACGCGCACTTCCGTTCCCACGCTGTGCAGGACGAATTCACCGGCTTTCACAGCATTCTCAAGCTGTGTCTGCGTATAGGCGGTGTCAATCTCAAGCTCCCCGTCATAGATCGCGTTGGTACAGGTTGCATTAACCCCGCACGCCGCCTCCAGACCCACAACCCACGGAATCACATCCGGGCTGTTCTTCACATTGATGACGCCCTCATAATCCGCCGCGCAGTTATACAGGACTGCCTGGAATTTCGCCCCGACCTTGTCCCTCATACGCTTTGCAAATGCGGCGTACAGTTTCGCCGTGGTAGCATCACTCACACTCGCGCCGATCGTATTCACGGTATATGATTCCAAGAGATCCAGGTATTTCTGGTGCACCTCACCATTGACCGTTCCATTCGTACCGCCTGCCAGCGGAACGCCTGCCGTTGCTTCAAGTGCGGTTTCTTTCCATGTAACCCAGTCATTTTCTTTCAGATCAGCCGCGGATGCTACCGTCTGGGAATCCACAAGCTGCGCATCCAGATACAGCTTCACGTCAAAGCCATCTCCGTCCACATTCGCCGCAATAGCAACCTTCAGATCATTGCCACGGATTCCGCAGCACTTCGCTGTCGCATAGGTATTTTCCGCCTTTGCACCGCCCGATGTCAGCTTATAGATATAAGCCTTTGTCGCATGCGCAAACAGTTCGCGCAACGGCTGCATCTTATCATCTGTATAGGCATAACCGAACAGCGTAAGCGAATTCTTAATGAAATCTTCCTGCGCCACCTCCATCATCACGTTATCCGCACCCCAGTCAAGTTCAAGAGGCATGGATGCCACGCCACGCTCTGACAGATTCGTGGTCACGCGCGCCGCCGAAATAAAATTGATATAAGCACCACCCAAAACCTTATTCTGGGTTGTCCACTGTCCACCTCCGTACATTATCGCACCGCTCCTTTCATGTATTTTTCCATTTTCTTATCCACTTCCTCAAGCGTATAAGATTTTCCCGGTTCCAGTAATGCCGACAGGAGATCCGCCCTGCCCGCATATTTCTTGGAACCAATGATCTGCTCTTTGGTATAAGTAACCTTATTAACTGCTTCTGCCACTGTTTACCTCTCCTTTCACTTCGCATTCTTCCATATACGCATCTTTCTGGCTCTGCCCCAGGAATAACGTATATTCTGCCGTTGCCGACATCACATCGTCCGATATGTCCTTACATTCGATCGTACCGCGCACCATTTTACCTTCTACCTCTATGAGGTCCAGGCACTCGCTCAAACGTTCGTAAACGGTATTGATCTCTTTCTTTGGCTCGTCACTTTCCGGAAAATACTGCACGATAAAAAGCAATGTGGCTTTTCTGCGGCCGGTAAGCCCTCGCGGCACATCCGGATTGATGCAGCGCACAAAAAATGCAGGCTCTTCCATGTCCTGCATCGATGCTTCTGTATGGATTTCATAGTCATCGCCAAATGCGGCATATAAGGCATCTGTGATGCCCTTTAAAACTTCGTTGATCATGCAAACACCTCATTCAGCCACTTATTGAGCTTTTTCCGAAGAACCCCTGGTGCCGCATCGCGGATTTCTTTCTCGGACATGGTAAGCATGTAGTGTCCAGGCACCCAGCCCTTATGATTTGCTTTCCTATGCCCAAACTCAATATAGCTGGCATACTCTACGCTGTTTCGTACCTCAATCACATAAGTATCACCGAAATGATTTACTTTTAAAGTGTCCACGAACTGCACTGCACTTTTTGAATCCAATCCTTCCGCACCACTTCCTTCTGCCTGCGTAGTCCACCCTCGCCTAAGCGTTCCGCCTGTCTTTCCAGAAACTTTATTTCCCATATGAGTAAAGTTCATATCCTTTCCTTTACACTCATATGCTTCTCCAGAATAATCCCCTACCGGAGTACGCTTAATAACCTTTGCCAGCAATCGTGCTGCCAACTCCTTGGCACAGGCTTCCATGAACGCTCTCTGCTGTTCCTCATCGGCAGCTTTCTGAACTCTATCCCGGAACTCCTCCAATTGTTTCAGATCAACCTTTGTATTTCCCATCAAGCCCACTCCTTAAATAAATCCAGCATAATTTCCTGATGCGTCGGGTGCATCCCCGGAACGCCGCTCCTGGTGTACTCCGTGGAATTGCCACAGTGTGTCACGATGATCTTGGAGCCGCTCTTGATTTCCACCTCCGGCGCAACAAACAGCTTTACCGCCTGCGCTACCGGAGATGCCGCATCGGTCTTTTCTGCCTGTGCGATCGTCTCAAACGACAGCTTGCACGGCTGATTTTCCAAGACCACGGTGTCCGTGTATGTCACAACGCCCTTTTCCTTGGTCTTACGGTGTTCCACAACCGTGCAGGTATCTTCATACATGGCTTCAATTGCCATTCTGACCATATCCATCAAAACACCACCTTCCGGTAACGGTTCAGCACCGGCTTGTAATTCTTCATAAGGCTTTCCGAGAACTCCGCCGCGGAAGTCTTAAAAGATGTTGTTGTATCGCCGATCTGCACCGAAGAAACCGTCTGTGGTATATTGGCACTCCCCATATGCTCATTCCGGTAAATATCCATCGCCATGCGCAGTACCGTGGTTTCCAGTCCTGCCGGAATCTCGTCGATATGGCAGTAGTTTTTTACCGTATCCTCTGCATTTTCAAGCGCAAACTCCAAGTGGACTTTCACTGTCTCATCCGGGTCGCTTATCCCGAGAAGCGCCGACAGCCTTTCGACTGTCAGCTTGCTTTCCTCTGCCATACCGCACCTCCTAACCGATCTTATGCTTGATTGCTACAATTCTAAGCTGCTTCGGCTCATATACCGGTTTCCAATTCTCTGCCTTGGCAAGTTCTGCACGAAGCGGTGTCTCTACATGCTCACGAACAGCTCCGGTGTATGCAATTCCTCTCGGATGCAGGATAAACGCCTTACGGTTGATAAGATAATCGATACCGCCGCCTGTCTGCTTGTCACGATCAACCTCCGTAGCGACAAATCCTACCGGAGAACCATTGCCGTAAGCTACCGCACCATTGCCAAACAGGTATGTCGTATACACGCCACCGGAAGTTACCGGACAGCCATCATCCACGGTCACGCGTCTACCCTGATAGGTGTCAAACTCAACATCCGTAGAATCACGCTCTGTCTCGATCAGATTCAGCTTTTTCAGATAAGACTTTGTCGCCGAGTGCATCGCTACGCCGGATAACTGCGCCTGCGCGTCGCCGAGCAGCTGGCATGCGTCAATAAACGCAGATGCGCTGATCTGCTTTGCCGCATCCGTTTTTCCGGTGGTAAGGTCAAGAATATGATCTGCCATTCTGGTTTCCGCCGCCGGTGTTCCCTCTGCCCCTGCAGTAGTGGTGCCGAACACTCCAGCAAGAATTGAGATAAGCTCCTTCTGCATATCTCTTGCCCAGTAGGATGCTACCAGGTCACCGATGGCTTTCATCGGATCGGCTCCGGCCAGTGCTGCAGAAAGATTACTTGCTCCCCACATATTCTGTCTGTAAATCGTGGTGGATACGTCCTTGTTGGAACCGATCTTCTTTGCGGTCATCTTCACATCCTCAAGGATTGCCTCGGACTCACCCTGTAAATCCTCGAAGAACGGCATATTGTGTGTTCTGGCTGCCTCGCTTGCCAGTGCGTCAAATTCCGGGCTGTTTACCACGATTCCGCTCTGGAAGAACGCGGACAGCTCCATCGTTCTGTTGATTACATACCGGTTAAAAAGCTCCGGTACAATTACGTCTGCAATCTTTGTAATTGCCATAAATAGTTACCTCTCTTTCTTACAGTGTTACTCCGGCCGCTGCGGCAAGTTCTTTTGCCTGCGCCGGGTTTTCTTTTAACATACGTCCCTGTTCGGTCAGATTAAAAGTGTCTTTTGCGAATGGATTCGTCACACCGCCTGCGCCGCCATTCTTCGGGTTGTACGGTGGTTTCTGCTGTTCCTGCTTAAACAGGTGAGCCATCGCCGCATCATCTTTGTATGGCTTCACAACCTCTTCCACGCCGATTGGCTTTCCTTCCTTGTCGAAGTTGAACTTCTCAAGGCCACCGGCTTTGTAGATCAGATAATCCGGATCCAGAACACCCTGCTTTGTGAGTGACTCTTTCAGCGCATAGGTCTTCGCAATCTCCTCGCTTGCAGTCTGCTGTTTTTTGAGTTCTCCCTGCAGATTGGCAATAGTGGTCCGTAACGTCTCGTTATCGGCATTATTTTTCTTTAAATCTCCGATAGTTGTGTTGAGTGTCTTAATCTGACCGGCAAGATTCTCTTTTTCTGCCACGGCGGTATCATACTTGCCTTTGTCAACATACTGACCAGATCCAAGGTCTGCAAGCTTTACCTGCTTATCCTTATTCTCCGGCTTTCCATTATAGGCATTGACGGTATCTGACACCTGCTTATAGAGATCCTCGCCTAAAATATCTTTTAAAAATTCCATAGTTTCCTTTCCTGCACCGTTTTTAAGCGTGGTGTCTCCACAAGCAGTATGCAGTTTTGATGCCATGCATAATGGCAAATTGCCGCAGTTTAAACGTCATAAGGCTTTCGGACAATATAAAAACAGGACTGCCGGAGGAACTTACTTGGCGTCACATCTACGCCGTTCGGTTCATAAATTTCCGGTTGTCCTGTTATTATTAAAATACTTCTGCTTTGCTCTGTGTTTTCGTATCTGGTGGATGTTCCTCCGTACTACTTAGCATTTTATCAAGCTCTACCACGCGCTTACTAAGAGCCAGAAATGTTTCTATGTTTTCAATTCCGCACTTTTTCTGCAACTCCAAGCACAGTATAATCTGGTTCTCTATTATTTCTCGATTCATCATTCCTCCTTCTGATTTTGGGTATAAAAATACCACCTAACCGTTATTGGCTGGTGGTATTATTCTGCGTCTTCCCAACTATTCATTTTTTCACACCGTTTTTTTTCCTTTTCAATGTCCTTTTCCAGTTCTTCAAGAGTTCGTTCCGTATCTTGCACCGGACCATCGTAATATTTCTTGCTCATTATAATTTTCTCCACCTTATTCCGTAGTCCATTTCAAACTGCTCTAACGCTTTTATATTTGCTTCTATGCCTTTATTATATCCACTTTTTCTGTATTTTTCAACAGTCTCATCAAATAATCTTTGGGAAAACGGCTTGTCGCCAACCTCATATACATATACATCTCCATTATGACATACAACAATTCCCTTTCTGTATCCCCTATAACCCGCTGACGCAAAATCTGCTCCAGTCGGAGGAATATTTGTTCCATGATTATGTATACTTATAAGTGTTCCTCTTGGTTCTATTTCTACCGCATCTCTCAGGCTTTTATTATACTCAACTATATTATCTTCTTTTGCAGCAACGCTTTTCCCTTTTATCTTTCCATCGATGACACTAATTAAATACATATCTTCTTTATTAGTTCCGTTTCGATGTACTAAAATGTCGCGTGCTTTCTGCCATATTGCCTTCTGAGTATTTTCATTCTCATCAAGATTCTCAAACTTCTTTCTATACTCCGTGCTCTTTACAAAACCTACATCAATCTTATTGTCATGCGTCTTTTGTGAATACTTGCCGCTAATTCCTTTCTCTGTATTACCATCCGCAAACGATTTCTTCCACTCCTCATACGTCGTATTCTCCGGCACATAATACTTCTTGCCATCTGCTCCGCGTGCAACTCTCTCCCCTGTGGTAAATTCATCGTTGAAATACGGGCAGGTGCATCCCCGGCAATTCGGATGGAATGGTGGCACGGTAACACCAATCTTATAATCTTTCATCGGAAAGTGCTTCCCGTCCATCTCCCCGCAGGTGGGGCAAGTGCGGCTGTCCAATGTCTCTACCACCTCGAACTCCTCCACCCCAAGGTCAGAAAAGCACGTTTCCTGTGCCTTAGCAGAAAAAGCGGCTGATTCCGTCTGAACGATTCGCGCCGCCTGTGACCTGCTCACTTTCATGTTCTGGGATATTTCCCGTATAGCTCTATCCGGCGATTCCCCGGTAATGCACATCCGCGTTAAGGAATCGTGCATATTGTTAATCAGCTTCGTTTTATCCGTCCAAATGCGGTCCGAGAAGTTGCGTCCATCCACCGCCCAGGGCTTATGTATGATGTCATTAACCTTTTCCGGATTAAAGCTCTGCATCTGCCAACCAACACCGATACCTCGCTGCACTTCGTATGCGGTATGGTAATATCCGGATGTGTACAGATTTGCGATATGTTCATCTATAGAATCATGATAATTTCCGTACAGCTTTTCAATTTCCTGCTGTGTCTGCGCCTTGAGAGCTTCCAATCTGCTGATATGCACCTTTGCGGATGCGTTCTCAAGCTGTTTTGCCCACTGCTGATTTATGCCATTCTCGCGCCCGTATTTAATATAATCCTGCACATCCCACCGGAACTCTTCCAGTTCGTCACTATTGAGCAAACGTCTGGCTTCCACCATTGAAATGCCGTTGTTGGCAGCAAACCGCTGATACCAGGCGTTAATCTTCCCGTCAAGCGCCTGCTCTGCCCGCCGGAACTCCTGCTCAATCTCCTGCACGGTCTGAACGGATGTATCATGCTGTGATTCTTCCAACTGCCGGAAGCGCTCCTGCCAGTATTCACTTGTCCGTTCTCCCATGCAATCACCTCATTTCACAGAATCCCGAGTTCTTCGTATACGGCTGCAATCTTCGGGAACTGATTTGCAATCCAATCCACCATTGTTTCCTCATGCCCCATACGCGGAACGTGTTCAAAGTTATCCTTCAAGCCGCTTTCATTCAAAAAAGCATGAATAATCTCATGGCGCAGGCAACTCTTGAAATAAACATCCTTTTCCTCTTCACTGCTAAACCAAAAATGTTCTTCATCATCCAAATCTGCAATAACAATCAGCGGAAAGTCGCTACAACAATAGCCCGCCCATGAATTTTGGCTCAGTTCCTTATCTTCTGACCACTTGTGTATCTCTATCCGATACTCCGTCCCCAGAATCATCGCCGTCTGTCTCACTGCCTGTCTCCTTTCCCTTTGCACCAAAAGCACCGATGTAAGCATCTGCTTTCTCCTGCGCCTCCTGCGCCTCTTTCTCCAACTGCTTCAGCTCCGCATCCGCATCTTCGACAAGCGGATGATTTTTGAGAATCGTCTTTTTACTGACAATTCCAACCGAATCCTTGCAAATCTGTGCCTGCTCCGTGTCATTTTTTACACAAGTGCGGGTCCACGTCTGGATGATTTTCTTGCAATCAATTCCCTCATGGTGGCATATCGCTCTTACCAGACGGGCGAACCCAAGCTGGAACTCCGTCTCCGTCAGCCCGGCTTTCATTTCAAGCAACGAATACATGAATTTAAGCGCTTCTCCGCTCTGATTTCCGAAGTTCTCCGGCTGTGGGTCAAATCCCTGCCCCTGTTCAAAAATAGCCTTTCTGGTGACTTCCAGCGCACTGTTACGGGCTTCTATCGGAATCTCAATGCTGAGCGTGCTCACTCCCGGGTTACTGCCCTCGTCCCCATCTACCTTGATGGTCTTATATTTTTTCAAATCTGACAGAAACGTGTTAAGGTCCGTGCCGCCATACCCAGACAGAACAATTATCATCTGCTGAATATCATCCAAATCGTTAACAAAGCCGCTGTAGACATTGTCGTATACGTCTATCAGCGGCTTGATATTTTTCAAATCATTCGTATTGGTGTTATTGTTCGGGAATGGAATAAACGGCACCTCTCCGAATTCATGCCGATATTCTGCGGTAAAATCGCCAGTATCCGGCACCATGAACGTATTGTAGTAGAACAGCCCATCATCCAAGGTATCGCCGTTCTTCCGTCGGAATGACCAGCAGCTTTCCTTATCCCAATACTCATAAATTGCATAGGTATCTCCTGTTTCCTCGTCGATTTCATCGTACATACGGAGAACACCTAGCAACTTCTTTTTCAGATTGTGGGATTCGATCGGGATAATCTGCTTGCTGTCAACTACCGCCCACTGGAATGTTCCATCTTCATCCTCCCAGTAATGAATCCATCCCACCGACGCATTGGCAGCATTTATGCACAGCTCCATGCAGTTTTTCCGGTATTCATCACCGAGTACTTCTGTCACGACTTCATTTCCATGCTCATTGCCGATATCGAAGAGCGGTGGTGCTGTGAACATATACGCGGCTTTCTGATTTACGATAAGCCCGTGGAAGTTCCGGGGGATCCGGTTATCTGCGTTACGTAATGGATTGTCGGGTTCCTCTTTCTCTTTTTCGTCTGTGAGCTTGTCTTTTACCAGAATATCCGTTTCGTTCCGGTAATACCGCTCCGCCTGCATCGCCCGCAAGGAAAAGCGTGTATGTCCCGGTTCGTATTTTCTTATGAGTTTTTTCATTACCTCAAGTTCCATGTTCTCACCTCTATTTTAAAATGCTGATGCCGCCGTGGTTTTCGTCCGTGTATATTGCGTACCGGATGGCATCCTGCACATCATCAAACTGCTTGACCGGCTCCCCGGTCTTTTCGTTCCAAACGTACATATAAATCTCATCCCGGAACCGGTCGACATCATCCGCAATCCGTAACTTATCTTGCTTATATAACTGTGCCACGCGCTCAATTCCGCTTAACACTGCCTTGTTGGCGTTAATCGCACGCAAGCCATTCTGCTTGAACTTTTTCACATATTCCGGTCGGGCAGAATCACAATAAAATGGTATATTGCCATACTCGGCTTTGATTGCCTGAGCCTGCTCCAGCCAGAAATCTATTTCTTCATACTGTCGGGCAATCTCTTTGATAAGGTAATAGCATCCCTTATCGTCCTTTCCCAATAGTACAATTGCCCCGAAATGCTCATATCCCCAATCAACCCCGGCGATGTATTTAACAAAATTGACCTTTTGCAGTTCCTCTCTGCTGATGTAATGAATTTTTGCATTGAAATCCCGGTATACAGCACCCTCGCCCATTACCCACATTCCATTAATGTTTCGGTCATAAAACATCCCGGACGGCGTTGTTTCTTTCATATTCTGCTTATACCGTTCTGACAGGAACGTGTTATCATCCAGCCTGTATTGCACTGCCTTGATGGTTTTTCCATCCGCCTTATCAATAAAGTCTTTCTTAAGCCAGTGTTCCGGGTTATCCGGGTTTGTATCAATCAGCATCCTTGCACCATTGCCGGAACATCTGGACTTAATCTCGTCAAACACTTCCTGCTTTGCCATCGTGCCCTCATTGATATAAGCCCCGTATGCAGTCATTCCTCGGATGCGCCCCAGGTCGTTTATCTTGGAATGTCCGAAACAACACACCTGCACGCCGAATAGCTTGAACCGATTAAATTTATCAAAGTGAAACTCAATGCCGTATTTGTTGGAAAGCTCAATCAACACGTTTCGGTTAAGCGCTCCCAGGTCAGCACCAGCCAATATATATTGCGGATTCTCAACGCCCTGTGCAGCGGCTATTTTCTTAATCCTGCGCAACTCATACAGAAACAGGTCATTGTCTAGAACCGTTTTTCCGGTACGTTTGGCACCGTGGTTGATTAGCATAAAATAATCATTATTTACAGCAAATCGGAATGTATCAAGCTGTTTTGGTGTGTATAAATCACTCAGCATCTTTTAGTGCACCCTCTATCTGCTCAAAGAATCTATCCAGCTTATTCTCCCGGTCATCCTTGCCAGCGTCCGCTCTGGATTTTAACAGTGCAATTTCAGCCCTCTGCTTATCCGTTGCAAGGTCCATGTGGTCAGATAACCACTGCAACGCTTTCATGCGGTCGGCAAGTTTAATTTTGATACCGCTCTGGGTATTGCTTACTTCACTGACGATTGATCCATCAATTTCCTGTCTCACAGAAACAAAGCCTCCGTGAATATCAACAAAATCCGTCATGTCTGCAAATGCAATGTCCATGTACTTCTGGAAGATGTCTGACTCACTCAAGAACTCTCTGTTGAGTCGTTCCTGCTTCAGCTGAAAAATCTCCTCTTTTATCCGAACATTTCCTAACAATCTCGGTCCCGCCACCACTGCGGTTGCGTAATCACACTCATACGCTTTCTGATATGCCTTGGTTGCATTAAAGCAACGAATGTAATAAATGCAAAAAAGCTGTTGCTTATCGGTCAAATCAGTATTCTGTATCACCTGCTTGACTTCATCAGCTACAGCCCTTTTCGTAACACTCTTTTTGTTTTCCGAACGTTCGCTTTTCTTTTCCGAACGCTCGCTTTGATGCTCGCCATCCCAATGGTATGTACTTTTCCATCTTCGGACTGTACCGGCTGGGACTTTTAACCGATCTGCAATCTCGACCAGCTTCATCCCATCCTTATACAGCTTCCGGGCCTTCTCTGCCTTTTCGTTCGGACTTCTTGCCACTGCTGCCACCTTCCTGTTTCTTCTTTTCCCTGCACTCTTTCATAACATGCGCAATCGCCTGTTCGGCTGTTGGATCACTGTATCTTTCTTTGTTCATCCTGTCACTCCATTCATACGGAGGTCGCGGCTCCCCTAAGTTTCATGGAGCCGCTTAAGTTGTGAGATCATGAAAAAAAGAGACTGCCGAAGCAATCTCCCTTTGAACCTTTCGTTCAGTATAACAATATCATATTATGAGTATCACATTTAATCACATCTTGAAATTTTCTAACGCTTTTTTATGGATTCTATGTGTATGCTGCCAACTATGATTCATTTTCACACAGATATCCTCCCACTTCATCAGCCTTATATACCGATACATCAGCACATCCTTTTCATCCTCGTTATCCATGCGCTCTATCTTATCCGTGATCTCCCTGCACAGCTTGATTCTGTGGTATCTGGCTTTCATGTACCGTCTTTCCTCTTCATCCAGCAGTGCGGCATAACCGGATAGATCGGTGTTGTTGTGTGCGTGTGGCATACCATCATTGCCTGCGGATGGCATGATCTTGCTTAAACGCATTTCTGTTATCTTTTCCTCGCTACGCTTCATCTGGCGCACTGCTTTTTCATATTCTTTTAAATATTCCTTTTTCTGTTCTGTCTCCATCAATTTACCCTCCGTATTCTTGACCTCATATTATAATTATAAAGCAAGCAATCAGAGGATTTGTGCCAAGTTTTGGGTAAAAAATACCAATCATCCTAATTGGTGATTAACTCAATATTATCATTTCATGCTGCAATAAAAATAACTATTGAAACGATTAAAACGATCCATAAAATTTTATTTTTCATGATTCTAATCATATAATTTTTAGAAAAATCTTTTTTGTATAATTCATACAATTCAAGTTGTGTTGATAATTGTTTGACATAACTTTCAAAATCTTTTTCATGTATAGCTTTTAAATTTTCTGTTTTCAATGAAATATCTCTAACATCTGATAATATTCCAGACAATTTAGTGTCAAATTTAACAGATGAAAAGTTTCTAAAACTATACAACGTTTTTCTCCAGTATTCCTCAATCATTTCATTTATATCTAAGCCATCTTTTAAAAGTTCTCGATACTTCCATGTAATACATATCTTTCTTATTGGTTCTATTATTTTATCAGCCTCGTCCATTTCATTTTGAAAATTTGTCAACACATAAAAAGCTATTGATACTATAATACTAGAAAAAATTCCTCCAACAATTCCAATGGCAAGATTTTGCATCACATCACTAAAATTCATATATTCCACTCGCTCTCACATTTATTAAAATAATTATACTGCTACATATATAATCAAGTAAATACTTTTATGTATCTTTCCACACCATTCTTAACTGTCCGTTCTTTTCTTCCACCAGATGCGCCATTCTCTGCCGCATAAGTCTCTGCGCCGTGCCTTTTCTCCGGTAAAAACTCCGCCTGCTGATCGGGAGAATGCCGTAGTGTGCCTCCAACATATCGTAACTGGTGCCGCGCGCGATGGATTCTGTCAGTTCCGCAGCAATGAAACTGTCCACGCTCATGCAGATCTCGTATATTTCTTTTTCATCCAAGTACATTCCCCCTTTCAATAGCGTCAGATTCAATCCAATGCTTCGTATATCGCATGAGGAATAAAACATATCCCCATGGCGATGTATTTCAGTAATTTTAATGGAATTTGTGCGGTAAAGCATAAGAACAACCAGATTGTTGCTGGCTTGCTCTTCTTCCACATAATTTTCGGGCTTGCCGGTATTCTGCCGCTTGGCTCCTCCTTAAGTGCTTCATATGCCATTCTTGAAAATCCTATCATTCTCATTCTTTCCCTCTCTTTCCGCCCCGCCGCATTACTGCTGGCGGGGACTATAGCTAATTTATTACATCATTGATTGATGTTTAGGGATTTAAACATCGCACACATAACATCCACGACTATGCTGTTACCAAACTGCTTATACAGTTGCGTATTGCTGTTTACCTTTTCCATTTTAGATATATCCTCGTCAGATACTCCCATCAACCGGCCGCATTCTCGTGGAGTAAGCTTTCTTATGCGATATTGTTGGTTTGACCTTTGTATTATATGTTCTTCCATAACAAGGTTGTCCTTCTGCACACTTGTCAAGCAATTACATATTCCCTGCATATTAGGCTCCAGACGCTGTTCTGTAGTTGTGCCCGTCGTTCTGTCTGATGGATTATTGGGATTTCTACCACGACTTGCAACAATGGTTCTCTCAAGAATTTTAGGTGCATTGCTATGCCCTGCCGTATGTGCTGCCATAATCCCATTTACACTCATGATCTTTCCATCTTGCGAGGAATTTATCCTTCCCGCAATATGAGTTCTGATAAGACAGTCAGATCCATCCTTGTAGTATCTACTTTTTATAGTAGGGGCTGCATCATAAACATCTTTAAACACTGCATGAAAACTGTTCCCCTTTTCTTTCTGCTTTTTTGCATGCTCTTCAAATCCCTTTAATGCTGCATTGCTAACGTAATACTTCTCATCCACTTCATCCTCCAGATAATCCTTTATCCTCTTTGCAAGTGGTATGGACCGTGGAAAATGATAGTTATACTCGCCAAGGAAAGAAAACATAAAGCATCTGTTCCGGTTCTGCGCAACTCCGTAATCTTTTGCGTTCAAATCCTGCCAGTAACTTACATATCCGAGATCAGCCAAGAAATCAATCCATTTCTGGAAGTCCGCCCTGTTTGCATCTGCATGGACTTGTGGCACATTCTCCATGAATAGTACCTGTGGCAGTTCTCCCGCGCTTTCCCGGATTTCACTTAATATTCTTTCAACTTCCCACAGCAATCCCGACCTTGTACCACTTCCCTTTTTCATCCCCGCCTGTTTGCCCGCGAGTGACAAATCCGTGCACGGAAATGAATATGTCATAAGATAGCAGTATTTCCCAGTATCACAGATATCCAAGTCCTTCGCATAAACTTTTGTAATATCCATTGTAGGGAAGTCTGTACCATGCACAGCGTTGTAACTAGCGATTGCATATTTATCAAACTCGACCACCCTGTAATGCTCAAATTGTGCCCCGATATTTCTTAACGCCATAGCCTGCGAACCATACCCGGCAAAAAGTTCTATTAACCGTATTGGCTTTGTTATGCATATTGGCTCTCTCATGATGTCGAACATGCTTATCTGGTTTGGGCACTCATAATTGAATTTGCCTAAATCTTTCATTTTCTCTCAAAGGAACCCGGCGCGCCTTTTATCCGGATAGGTTCCGGCTCCTTTCTTTAATTTCCTTTTTCGTTGAACCCAATCAGATCAATACCATCGAAGTCCATGCTGTACTGACCATCTATGTTTTTATCCTCCATCCACCAATCAAAGACTCCCTGTGCTGTTTTCCATCCTATTACGTCCTTATTTCCACACTGTCTGCGGTATTCCAGCATCCTGTCAAAAGCTCTAATATAGGCTTCTTTGTATTTTGGATACTGCGCAAATTCTTTGTGTCTGCTTTTACCGCCCATCGGACAACCTATACAACCAATCCTGCTACATCCACCCGGACAACCACCGTTATACAACGGATTTATCTCTATTCCCTCATGTCGTATGTACCACCACAAGTAATCATTGTCCCAATTGATGATTGGATTTACCAACGTTTTACTTGTTCTGTAGCAGCTTTCGACCATTCGGCGCGTTTCTGCATTTTCGTAGTTTAGCACAACCACCCCTCCCGCCGCTGTTGATTGAAAATTTTCATCATCGGCGCGTTTCTTGATCTCTTTGTTTGGCTTTGTAAATGTCACAATGCCCTGATTCTGTGCCCTTTTTCTGCTCTCTGCTTTTCTTACGCCAGTAATCAATTTCTTCCCTACGCCGCTACGTTCTTTCAGTTCTTCACAACAGTAACGGAAACGCCTTGTCGGCGGTGTCTTATGCTTTACGATCAGCTGCCACATTGTCATCTTTGGGTATTCTATCAGCACTTCCGACTTGCTTTTTACATACCTAACAGTTTCCGGCGCATCCACTGTTGTCAAATTGTGCACCGCTACGAACGGAACACCCGCTTTTTTGCCAGATGCAAAATCACATCCGAGTCTTTACCTCCGCTATATCCAAGCTAGTACGGCTCATTTCCTGTAAATGTCTGTAGTATATCTATTGCCTGTTTTTCTAAATCCATCTTTCAAAAGGAGCCGATGCGCATCTTCCCGGGAAGCTCCGCTCCTTTCTGATTTATTTTTTCTTACCTCTCTTGGTCTTGAACTTATACACATCGTTTCTCTGCCGGCTTACCGCACTCCGGTAGCCGTTCAGCTTACTCGCTCTGCTCTTTCCCATGTACACCTCCCTCTATGGCATCTAAGCATTCGTTCCAGCCTGCATCGAATCTTCCATTGTCGCAATGCTCTGGATGATCTGATCTCTCCGGCAGTTCCCTGAGCGGACACCAATCTGGTCTCCATGTTTTTTCGTTCTTCGGATTATATTCTTCCTGTCCGTTCGTTGGTCTGGCAAGGCAAAGTGCAAGCCCGCCTTTCTGCGGAATTGTAAGCAACAAAGGACATTCAGTACATCGTTCCGGCATATCTATTACTAATACGGCTTTAGCCATCTTCCACTTCCAAATTTACTCAATGACAAAATCAAAATCAGTGCAGTTAAAGTCCGTTTCTTTTTCTGGAATCGGCATACATACTCCAACCGCATCTTTTACATATGGCACTCCGTTTATCTCAATAACTTCCATTGGATAATGACCGAAACGTCTTTTGTAACGATCAATCTTCTTGCCTACAAGTTCCTTTGCATTTCCTTGATATAATTTCACCCTGCACCTCCTAAATCATCATGCTTCTGGTTTCTCGCACCGCTCAAATTCGATTACCCACACCCACGGATTCGCATCCCAGCCATACCGGTCAAGGTCGGATTTCTTGATGGTTGATTCCCACAGCCAAGCAAATT
>OLVR01000168.1_pt1 | contig 96640 bp, 89 predicted proteins | sample 1673261 | NCBI WGS metagenome assembly OLVR01 (sample SAMEA3178938, study PRJEB25190) | human gut metagenome | biome: human gut; feature: human-associated habitat; material: faeces | place: Austria | collected 2013 | reverse complement strand
ATCTTTAATAAAGGCTTCTATCCACTTATTTGCTGTACTTCCATTCTCGCCCAAAGTTAAAACCACCGCATCATAATCTTTCTTTGTGAAAGTGTCAGGCAACATATTATAAAGGGTATTCCTTCGTGCATAAACGCCTGTCTCTTGCGAAACGGTATTGAATCGTTTAGACTGATTTCCTGACAAATTCTGATAAATGAATACGGCATGATAAAGCAGGGTGTCGCAAATACTCATGGCTACGGAATAGTCAAACTCATGGCAAACCAATTGTATAGTCTCGTCAGAAGAAGATTTGTGAATCACATTATCCAAATGTCGGACAGCGGTCAACACCATCATTATACGATAAGCAATCAGTCCCATCCGTCTGACTACTCCTTGCATCTTGTTATCCACTTCGTCACAACATTCCTCATTCACCCGACTGAGATATTCTATAAAGTGTTCCTGCAAATCAGAGGGAAGAGAAAAGGAATAATTACCTTGTCTGACAAATTCTTCATGCAGATGGCAGAATTTATCTCCCAACAGTTTGAACATGGCATTTTTGGATTGGGAAATATCATTTGTGGCAAACACGTTTCTTATACCTCTTTTGAAACGAATGATATAAAAACAGAAACGGCTCATCAGACCGTTTTCCGCATCTGGTATCAATTTTCTTACCTGTTCGGGAGTTCCAGCCAAAGCGACTGACACTCTTGGATTGCTGACTTCGCAATATTCCCTGTCCTTGCGGCGGCTTAAACTGACTAACTCATGGTGAAATGCCTTTCGTAATACATCTGAATAATTACCATAGTCCGACTTCAAAGTTTGGCTTAATGTGTCACCTTCCGATTTAAATAGTAATCCGATTCCGTCATTATCTCCCAGTATCTTCAGGAAAGAACTTGCGCTACTGTTGGCAGGAATGACAAGCATTCGCATAGGCGGTTCAGTTGGTATGGTCATTCCACCATCTTTCTTGCCTTTGATGTAAGCGTTCATTGCTTCCTTGTACTCCTGCTCCAATCGTTTGGAAAGTTCATGCAAATTACGATTGATAGGTGCTACAAGTTTCCGGCATAAAGTCAACGCACCTTTCCCCATACCGGCATCTGCCACTACAAACAGATAAAGGTTCGGATAAACGATGCGTTCATCGTACACTCCACAAATATTGTGAAAGCAGACAGACAAACACACAATCGCCCCAATCAATATTGTATCACGGTCATCCAGCGATATAGAATTGTTGACAACCTCATTTAGAAAAGAGGGAAGATGATCGAATACACACTCAGGAAATGCCGGAAGTTCTTCCTCTGACTTTATCCATTTACCCGTTTATCCATTTTGGATATTTGGCAAAATGGATAAATGTTCTTTGTTGAATGGAGACAGCGAGATTCCGGCTTGGTTTGCAAGATGGAAGAAAGAACGAATGGTAATACCTTGTCCTTTGGATTGCAGACAATGTGTATATTGTTTGTCGGTTTCTTCCCTTTGATAGTTAGGGTAAAACCTGCTAATGCGGTGATAATACTCTCATCCATTTTCTCCCAATCCGTCCACAAGCGCAAAGCCCAATTCTACCCAATCTTTATAATTGGGTGTTATATCAATGGCACGCTGCTCTATTTCCCGAACAATATGTTCCACATCTTCCTCCACCTTATTATATAGTGGAGTGATACTTGGCATATCTGTTTGCTGTATTTCAGAAGGGACATTCTCCCAATCTTGGGCGAAAAATATTTTCTTCGACATCATCTTTGTATTTAGGGTTAATATATGCTTGTGGATCATGTGGCAAAAAACATGAACGAACAACGTCACTTCCGGACATATCTACCAACGGTAAGCCTGTTGCTTTGATACAATTGGTAACAGCCTTAAAGTACCGGGAATGTTCCCAGCCTTTCAAGTCAACGGGTATTATCCATTTTAATCCATTACCGGATGGACTGACAAATAATAGCTCCGTATCGAAATACTCATGGTTGAGTAACTTTTGCTTTAGTTCCATAATATTTTCCACATGATCAAAATCCAGACACATCAATCCGGAGTACATTATCAGTTCCCTCTCATTCCGCTTACGGAATAGTCCAGAAAAGGTACAATAGTCAAAATGGGTGGCTTTGTACCTTTTGGCTTCAGGAGAAGTAGCCATCAGACGTAAGGCTTCGGTTTGTGGTTGTGCATAATGCCCGGTGATATAGCGGTACACATCCACAATACCTACAGCTCTTATCGGTTCGATGTTCTGGATGGGTTTGCGAAAGAATGAAAAACAATAATCAGTCGTTCCCATCATCTGATAATCTTTTTGGATTCAACAAATCGTCTGGCTTCCTCCATCAATTCATCCTGTGTCTTATGCGATTTGTTCTTCAACCAGTCATCAATTTCTGATTGTAGAAAAGCCAGAGCCTTATTTATTTTATGTACGGGGATTTGTTTGGCTGAAACCCATCCATAAACCGTTTGCTTGGCAGGATGCGATGGTAGGTAAGCACAAAGCTCGTCTATATCCATCCACTTGGGTGAATTACTTGCCTGCTTATTCTGCAGAGCATTTACTTTAGATTGTAGAGCCTCTACGGACTCAATCAGGTAGGACAATGCATTTGGCATCTCCTCCAACGAATTTACTTTATAAGCCATATCTTTCGTATTTTAGAGTTAATGCCGCAAAAGTATATGTATGTTTATGGGTGCTAAATAGGTGCTTGAAAGCCACCAATTACCCACTCATTCACCACCGATAGATTTAATTTTCATTAACACAAAAGGATAATAAAAGAGGGAGCAAACTCTTTTTATAGTAAAATGCTCTCCATTGAGAGTGTCTATGATGCAAATACCCCTCAAAAAGCAGGTGCTTAATGAGGGGTAAATTATGATGTGTTTATGATTCTTTGTTATAAGTTATTGATGCTCAAGGGTGGAAGTTTCCACCATGACCTACAAAGTCAAATTTTCGATGTGTAATGTATTAGCTGCTTTTTCTTTCTGTTCGTTCACGATGTGCGTATAAATCTGCGTGGTTCTGACATTTGTATGACCCATTAAATCTTTTATTGTATATATCAACACCATTTTCCAGCAATAGCGAAGCGAAACTATGGCGAGCAAGGTGGAAGGTGATATGCTTCTTTATATTGGATGCTTCTATCCAAACTTTCAGAGGACGTGAAATCCAGGAGGCATCTGTCAATCCCTCAAAAACGAGAGATTCTTCATCGTTTGGGCGTTCTCCACAGAGTTGGAGAGCTTGTTGTATGACTGGCTTATAATCTGGTCTTTTTGTCTTCTGCTGAACTATAACCGCTTGCCATGTACCCTTACTTGTTTGCTGAATTGTTTCCATTTCAAAGTCTGGATGTCACTATGCCGTAATCCTGTGAGAATAGAGAATAAGAACGCACGTTTTAAAACATCGTCCTTACAAGGAGTATCAACCAACATTTGCACTTCATTCATACTAAGCGCAACACGAGTCTTCTCAATGTTTGTTATCCCCTTTACTTTTGCACCTATATCAACGGTAAGATATTCATCAACGAACGCTTGTTTTAATCCGGCCTTGAGTATAGAGAAATAGGTAGATGCAGTATTCTGTGAGATCGTTCCTTTTTTATTTCCTCCCATGGGAGCACGTAACAGAAACATCTTAATATCTTCAAGTAGTTTAACGGATATGTCCTTGAATGGGATTGGTTATCCTTGAGAATAAATCTTCAATAATTCACCCACTCGCCTCCAGTTAACTATAATTGAATTGGAGCTATTAGGATGCCGTTTGCTGATAATACTATTGAAATACTTGATAAAGTCCTGTTCGCTTCGTTCATTTTGTGCAGCGATTTCATTCTCTTTATCAGTATATAGAATTGCACTATCGTATTCATGTTGCCGTAACTTACGCACATTGTCAGCATAGAAACAAGCCTCTTGATCTATCGTTGAACGGCATTGGATGATTCCATTCAAATCACGCTTAGGTTTGTAATTGAATGTTCCATCCGGCAAGATGCGTGCAATGGACGACTTGTCCCAAATTGGTGTAGATATAGTCCGGTTAATTGATTCAACCACACGGCTTGCCCGTTTAGAGCCTCGCTTGTAAACCGGATATGATTCTATAATCAGATACCACTCATCTTTATAATTTGATTTTCTGAGTTTGACGGTCACTTTGGTGTTTGGTAATGCTTTCTTCATTCTACTTCAGATTTATATAGATTGTCTATTTCTTGTTTGGGTACATACACATAGTTGCCTATTTGTCTTGAAGGAATAGAGTATTTTCTAATATGTGCCCATACTGAACTGTCATTAATATGGTACTTCTCACAAATCTCAGTAATGGTATAGCAATCCTCCGGCTCTAAGCTGTATGTTTTAGGAACAGGCTTTTCTTTCTCTGCGATACTTTCCGGTCTGTTTATAAAAAGCCGTTCCATTTCAGAGCGTTTGATACGTGTGAGCCTTGTACCCATGTTGATAGTTGGAATACGTCCCAATTTAATCAGGCGATACAGGGTGCTACGTTCCACCCCGAACATAGCGACGGCTTCCTTTACAGAAATGTACTCTCTGATGTCTGATACTTGTTTGGCAATGGCTTCTAACTTCGTGTTTCTATCCTTTGCATCCTTTTTGCGTTTCCAAGCCACTTTACCACATTTAGGGGAACAATAGTGACTGTCAAGTGTTTTTGCGACAAACACTTTGCCGCAGAGCTTGCACTTCCGTTTGATTTCAAATCCGATTGTTGGCATGTTATCTACTTTTAAGTATGTATTAGTATGTATAAATGTGATTAAGTACCACATTATCTACTTTTTTGTCTTGTCGCAAATATGTCGCAAATAAGAGATAAAAAAGCCCATAGAAAACACATAGCAACCATGAACCCCATAAACGCAAAAAGCGTGCAACTCATTGAGCTGCACGCTTTTACTTATTGTTTGTTATCTATTTCCTTATCGGAATCATTTCACTTCTTCGAAATCTGCATCCTGCACATTATCACCATGCTTACCACTATCCTGAGCACCGCCAGCTTGTCCGGCATTCATATCAGGACCAGCCTGTGCACCACCTTGAGCACCACTTTGTGCATACATTTCAGCACTTGCAGCCTGGAATGCAGTATTCAATTCTGCCATAGCAGTATCAACAGCAGCCAAATCCTGTGCTTTATGAGCATCTTTCAGTTTCTGCAAAGCAGCTTCAATCGGAGCTTTCTTATCAGCCGGCAACTTGTCTCCCAATTCCTTCAACTGATTTTCAGTTGTGAAGATCATTGAGTCAGCCTGATTCAGCTTGTCAATCTTTTCACGCTCTTTCTTATCAGCTTCTGCATTAGCTTCAGCTTCAGCTTTCATCTTTTCAATTTCTTCTTTACTCAAACCGCTGGACGCCTCGATACGAATAGCCTGTTCCTTACCAGTAGCCTTATCCTTGGCAGACACCTTCAAGATACCGTTAGCATCAATATCGAACGTTACCTCAATCTGAGGAACACCACGACGAGCCGGAGCAATACCTGACAGGTTAAACTGGCCGATTGACTTATTCTGAGCAGCCATCGGACGCTCGCCTTGCAATACGTGGATCGTTACTTCACTCTGGTTATCAGCAGCAGTAGAGAATGTTTCGCTCTTCTTGCACGGAATAGTAGTGTTAGCGTCAATCAACTTTGTCATTACACCACCCAGAGTTTCGATACCCATAGACAGCGGAGTAACATCCAGCAATACCACACCTTTGATTTCATCCGTCAACACAGCACCTTGTACGGCAGCACCTACGGCTACTACTTCATCCGGATTCACACCTTTAGAAGGAGCTTTACCGAAGAAATCTTCAACCAGTTTCTGTACGGCCGGTATACGTGAAGAACCACCTACAAGGATTACCTCATCAATATCAGCATTGTTCAAACCAGCATCAGACATAGCCTTCTTACACGGTTCCAGACAAGCCTGAATCAAAGTGTGAGCCAGAGCTTCGAACTTAGCACGAGTCAAAGTCTTCACCAAGTGCTTAGGCACACCACCTACCGGCATAATGTACGGCAAGTTGATTTCAGTACTTGTAGAAGAAGACAATTCAATCTTAGCTTTTTCAGCAGCTTCCTTCAGACGTTGCATAGCCATCGGATCCTGAGTCAGGTCAGCGCCTTCATCATTCTTGAATTCATCTACCAACCAAGTGATGATTACCTGGTCGAAGTCATCACCACCCAGGTGAGTATCACCGTTTGTTGACAATACTTCGAATACACCGCCACCGAATTCCAGGATAGAGATATCGAATGTACCACCACCAAGGTCGAATACGGCAACCTTCATATCTTTGTTCGCTTTATCGATACCGTAAGCCAAAGCAGCAGCTGTCGGTTCGTTTACGATACGTTTCACTTCCAGACCGGCAATCTGACCGGCTTCTTTTGTAGCCTGACGTTGAGAATCGGAGAAGTAAGCCGGAACAGTAATAACTGCTTCCGTAATTTCTTGTCCCAAATAGTCCTCAGCAGTCTTCTTCATTTTCTGAAGAATCATAGCTGAAATTTCCTGCGGAGTATACAGACGTCCGTCGATATCTACACGCGGCATGTTGTTATCACCCTTTACAACCTTATATGGCATACGGGCAACTTCTTTCTGTACCTGATCCCAAGTTTCACCCATGAAACGTTTGATTGAAGATACGGTTCTTGTCGGGTTCGTGATAGCCTGACGTTTTGCAGGGTCACCCACTTTACGCTCACCGCCGTCAACGAATGCTACGATAGACGGAGTAGTGCGTTTTCCTTCACTGTTTGCAATTACTACAGGTTCGTTACCTTCAAATACAGCAACGCAAGAGTTTGTAGTTCCTAAGTCAATACCAATAATTTTTCCCATGATCTTTAATATTTTATTTGTTATTATTCAAGTTTCGGTCGCCTGCATCAGCAGCAGACGCCAATAAAAAGACAAACGTCGTGCCAAAATGTTCAGGGAGGTTGTAATTTTATAGGTTGGCAGAAAGGCTGTCAGTTTGGCAGAATTCTTCTTTGTTTTTCTGTCGAAAATTACCATTTGTTAATCGCCCTCCCACATAAAAGCAGTAATTTTGCCGACGAAAAAGCAGTAGAGTACAAGCTACGAGCTACAGGCTACAAGCTACGAGTACCTTTCGGCATCATAGCGCAGCCACTCGTAACTCGTAGCTTGTAGCTCGTAACTAAATATAATTATGGAAAGAGATAGCATTGATTTTAAAAACACAGACATCGCGGCATTGTTCCGCAAATTATTACTCCCTACTGTACTGGGAATGATATTTTCCGCATTATTTGTCATTACGGATGGAATATTCGTAGGAAAAGGTATTGGCAGTGATGCACTTGCAGCAGTAAATATAGTGGCGCCATTATGGTTATTCTCTACGGGCATCGGACTGATGTTTGGTGTAGGAGCATCTGTTGTAGCCTCCATCCACTTGTCACATGGAAAAGTAAAAGCTGCCCGCATCAATATTACTCAGTCTACAGTTGTATCTTCATTGTTGTTGATAGGTACCTCCACGCTATTCTGTTCATTCGCCCCACAGGTAGTACATCTTTTGGGCGGTTCCGAGCGTTTGACTCCACTGGCTGTAGAGTATATGGTATGGTTTGTTCCGTTCTCGGTATTTACCGCCCTGCTTAACTCAGGGATGTTCTTCCTGCGCCTGGACGGATCACCTAACTTTGCCATGATGTGCAATATAGTAGCTGCCATCCTGAATATCATTCTCGATTACCTGTTCATCTTTCCTTTCGGTTGGGGCATGTTCGGTGCAGCTATTGCCAGTGCCATCGGTACTACGGTGGGAGCATTGATGATAATCATCTACCTCTCCCGCCGCAAATGCGCTTTACGCTTTTACCCCGTAAAATTCACTCGCAAAAGCATGCAACTGACGCGTCGTAATATAGGTTATATGTGCCGGCTAGGGTCTTCTGCTTTTCTGTGTGAAATAGCTATTGCCTGCATGATGTTTGTCGGAAACATCGTGTTTATACATTATTTACAAGAAGAAGGTGTAGCTGCATTCAGCATTGCATGTTACTTCTTCCCTATTATATTTATGGTGTACAACGCCATTGCACAATCCGCTCAACCCATTATCAGTTACAATCACGGACTTCATGAAGAAACCCGCGTACGTCGTGCCTATTTATTGGCGCTGAAAACAGCCATCGGCTGTGGTACTGTCTTCGCTCTGGTCACCATCTTTTTCAGTTCGGAGATTGTTTCCATGTTCATCGACCGCAGTTATCCGGCCTATGAAATAGCCAGCAAAGGACTTCCTCTATATGCCACCGGCTTTATTTTCTTCGCTGTCAATATCGTTTCCATCGGATATTTTCAAAGTGTGGAACAGGCTCGTTATGCCACTATCATTACCCTGTTGCGTGGTTTCGTCCTGCTGACAGCGTGCTTCTTCGGACTTCCCCTACTCTTTGGTAATCCGGGTATCTGGTTGGCAACCCCTCTGGCTGAGCTACTGACCACCCTTTTCATACTTACTATTTATATAAAAGCAAAAAGAAAGCACAAAAAAAATATAGTATCTTTGCAGCATGGAAATGATGATAAAGAAATTCTGCCAAAGATACAGACTCCCGGAAAAAAGCCTGCATGAACTTTTGTCACACATGACAGAATATCATTTCGGTAAAGGGGAATCCATTGTGAAAGAAGGAGAACGTAACAGTAACTTCTACATCTTGAAAAAGGGTATCTGGCGTGCTTATTATATGATAGACGGTACTGAAAGTTCCCTCTGGTTTGCCGGAACAGGAGAAATAGCTTTTTCCTCCTGGGGATATGTCAATAATGAAGTTTCACAAGTGAATATTGAATCTGTAAATGAAAGTATTGCCTATGGTATTGCCAAACCGGATTTAGAAGAACTCTTCAATAGTTCTATAGAGTTATCCAACTTCGGCCGAAAAATCTTTGAACAGGAAATTTTATTTATTGATAGCTACACATTGGCATACGGTACCCCAAGTGCCAAAGAGCGTTATCTGACCTTGATGGAAGAAAATCCGGAACTGTTGCAATATGTTCCGTTAAAACATTTAGCATCGTATTTATATATTACACCACAATCTTTGAGCAGAATACGGGCAGGGCTGAAGAGAAGGAAATAAATCATCCCAATACATCCATTCCCTTTTCAGAATCTATGCTTCACAATCTGTCAGCTACGTATCTGCTCCGTATCTACTCCGTACCAAACCTATACCTATAACTATGGAGATGGTACGGAGCAGATACGGAGGCGGTACGGAGATAGCACGGAAATGCTACGGAGATAGTACGGAGATAATGCCGTGCAAATACCATAAGAAAGATACATAATACAGTACTCAACATGGATTTAGATCAGATTATCGATAATATAGGCAAGCTGCCGGAGCCGTCAAAGAATGCGCTGAAGGAGATCATCTCTGAAGTCACTCACCCCAAAGGACATATCCTATTCAGGGCGGACAAAATAGAAACCAAAGTATACTTCATCAAGAAAGGCATTGTACGTGCCTATACCGAGTTAGCCGACAACGAAATAACATTCTGGTTCGGACGCGAAGGCGATACGGTGGTATCCATGAAAAGCTATGTGTCCAACCAAAGAGGCTATGAAAATATAGAACTTCTGGAAGAATGTGAACTATATGAAGTCAGGAAACGAGCCTTACATGAATTATTCTGCAAGGATATACACATCGCCAACTGGGGAAGAGAATTTGCAGAAAAGGAATTGCTCAAAACAGAAGAAAGGTTTATCGGCCGACAGTTCAAGACATCCCTGGAACGTTATAGAGACCTGATGAATCATACTCCGGATCTTTTGCAAAGAGTACAATTAGGCTATATCGCTTCCTATCTTGGTATTACACAGGTCAGTTTAAGCCGTATTCGGGCAAAATTCAGATAAATCACTTTTTATCATTTGTTAAATAAGAAGTCAAACCAATTCATGAACTTTGCACACAAAAAATAAAAGTTATGAGTTGGATATATTTGATTGTGGCCGGATTGTTCGAAGTAGCGTTTACCTCCTGTATGGGCAAGGTTAAAGAAACAACCGGCAGTGAAATGTACTGGTGGTTCACCGGTTTCATTATTTCTATGAGTATCAGCATGTTTTTGCTGATAAAGGCAACGCAAGCCCTGCCTATTGGTACGGCTTATGCTGTATGGACAGGAATAGGTGCGGTAGGAACCGTATTGGCGGGTATACTGATTTTCAAGGAACCTTCCACTATATGGAGGTTATTTTTTATTGCAACGCTGATAGGTTCGATTATCGGTTTGAAAGCAGTATCTCATTAAAGCAAAAAAACAGGATGCCAATTGATATTGACATCCTGTTTTTCTATATTCTGAATTATCTGGATTACTTCTTTACCAGTACCATCACCAGTGTATTATCCGCATCATAAAGTCCGATGCCACCACCGGCCAGTTTACCGAAAGACTTCACTTCATTCAGTGCTTTCATCACACGATCTTCTACTTCCATATCCGGACAAGCCATCATAGTGCTGATAAGTTGCGGGAAAGAAATTGCAGAACTGTTCTCGTTGTCTGCAACAAATCCGCCATTAATAAGATTACAACCGGCATTGCCGTGTATTCTCTTTTCAGAAAGATTGAACTCAATAAACGGCTGTTTCTCCATACCTTCGGGAATGGACTGACCACCGGCTTCGGAAATAATCCACTTACCACTCAAATCTGATAGTTTCACTGTAGGAGCTTTCTTTTGTAATACAATAATAGGACGATTGGATGAACCGCACAAAGCGATGTTCTCCTTACCTAACTTTTTATACTTCTTCACTTGTCCCAAAGCAGACAACACGTTTTGTTCCAGCGTCATATCCGGACAAGCCATACGCGTACTTGCCATAGCTCCAAGATCAATTGTACCGGGTTTAGCGTTCACATCGAACGAACCCATCATACGATTACAACCGCTGTTACCGAATACTTTTCCGGTATTCGTATCAAAACCGATAAAAGGGAATTCCTGATTGGGAGCAGGCACTACGGCAGCGCCGTTTATTTCAATAATATTCCATTCACCATTGATGGAAGATAATGTCGCAGCATCTTTGGAAGAGCGACAAGATGACAGAGCTATCAAAGCTCCTGCCATACAAAGAGAAACTATTACTTTCTTCATTGTTATTCGTTGTTTAAGTTAATTTTCGCGGGGCAAATATATACAAAATAACCCAAATACAAGCAGTTTGTTTAGAAATAGAAGCTTTTTATAAAAAGTATTTAGTAGGATTTTAATGTTTATCTGCGAATTAAATCCTATATTTGCTCACCAATAAAAAAGAAGGATAATTTATAATTTGTAACTCGTAATTTGTTATTAAAAGAAATGGGTAAAGTTCTTATTATCGGTGCAGGCGGTGTAGGTACCGTCGTTGCGCACAAGGTGGCTCAAAATCCGGATGTATTCACTGAGATCATGATTGCCAGCCGCACAAAGTCCAAATGCGACGCTATCGTAAAAGCAATCGGTAACCCTAACATCCAGACCGCACAGGTAGATGCCGACAATGTGGATGAACTGGTTGCTCTCTTTAATAGCTTCAAACCCGAAATCGTCATAAACGTAGCACTTCCCTATCAGGATCTTACCATTATGGAAGCTTGTCTTAAAAGCGGAGTCAACTATCTGGACACTGCCAACTATGAGCCGAAAGATGTGGCTCACTTTGAATACAGCTGGCAATGGGCATATAAGAAACGTTTTGAGGATGCCGGACTGACCGCCATCCTTGGTTGCGGCTTCGATCCGGGGGTAAGTGGTATTTATACTGCATATGCTGCCAAACATTATTTCGATGAAATGCAATATCTGGATATCGTAGATTGCAACGCAGGTAATCATCATAAGGCATTTGCAACGAACTTCAATCCGGAAATCAATATTCGTGAAATCACGCAGAACGGACGTTACTATGAGAATGGCCAATGGGTAACCACCCAACCGTTGGAAATCCATAAGGACCTGACTTATCCGAATATCGGACCACGTGATTCCTATCTGTTATATCACGAAGAATTGGAATCTTTGGTGAAAAACTTCCCTACCATCAAGCGTGCACGTTTCTGGATGACTTTCGGTCAGGAATACCTGACTCACCTGCGAGTAATCCAGAACATCGGTATGGCTCGTATCGATGAAGTAGATTACAACGGGGTGAAAATCGTTCCGCTGCAATTCCTGAAAGCCGTATTGCCTAACCCGCAGGATCTGGGCGAAAATTATGAAGGAGAAACTTCCATTGGCTGCCGCATCCGGGGATTGAAAGACGGTAAAGAACGCACCTACTACGTTTACAATAATTGTAGCCACCAGGAAGCCTACAAGGAAACAGGTATGCAGGGTGTAAGCTATACAACAGGAGTTCCTGCCATGATAGGTGCCATGATGTTCCTCAAAGGATTGTGGAAGAAACCGGGAGTATGGAATGTGGAAGAGTTTAATCCGGACCCGTTCATGGAACAGTTGAACAAACAGGGATTGCCTTGGCATGAAGTGTTTGATAAAGATTTGGAAGTATAATTCTTCATTTTTAATTTAATTATAGATTATGCAAGTTGGAGATAAAGTGCCCGAAGTATTGGGCATCAATGAAAAAGGCGAAGAAATCCGCCTCAGCGATTATAAAGGAAAGAAGATAGTTCTTTATTTCTATCCCAAAGATATGACTTCAGGATGTACGGCACAAGCCTGCAACCTGCGCGATAATTATTCAGAATTACGCAAAGCCGGCTACGAAGTGATTGGCGTAAGCGTAGATAATGAAAAGTCGCACCAAAAATTTATTGAGAAAAACAACTTACCTTTCCCGCTGATTGCAGATACGGATAAGAAACTCGTGGAGCAATTCGGTGTTTGGGGAGAAAAAAGTATGTACGGACGTAAATATATGGGAACCTTCCGCACCACTTTCATTATCAATGAAGAAGGAGTGATAGAGAGAATCATCACCCCCAAGGAGGTGAAAACCAAAGACCACGCCGCACAAATATTATAATCAACAAGAAGACAAGTTGACAAACAGATAAAAAGTCAGTTCATTATCAATTGACATCTTATTAACTTGTCAACTCTAATAACAGCAAGTATATGGCAAAGAAAGACGAACTTAATTTTGAAAACGAAAACAATATGGCATCAAGCGAAAAGCTGAAAGCGTTACAGGCAGCTATGGACAAGATAGAAAAGAGCTTCGGCAAAGGTTCTATCATGAAAATGGGAGATGAAAGCGTTGAACAAGTAGAAGTAATCCCCTCAGGCTCTATCGGACTGAACGTAGCACTGGGCGTTGGCGGCTATCCCCGCGGACGTATCATCGAGATTTATGGCCCGGAATCTTCCGGTAAAACAACTCTGGCTATCCATGCCATTGCTGAAGCACAAAAAGCAGGTGGTATCGCCGCGTTTATTGATGCTGAACACGCCTTCGACCGTTTCTATGCGGCCAAACTGGGGGTAGATGTAGACAACCTGTTGATTTCTCAACCGGATAATGGAGAACAAGCATTGGAAATTGCAGAACAGCTGATCCGTTCTTCTGCAATCGACATCATCGTTGTGGACTCTGTTGCCGCTTTGACTCCAAAAGCCGAAATCGAAGGCGACATGGGGGATAATAAAGTAGGTTTGCAGGCACGTCTGATGTCTCAGGCATTGCGTAAACTTACGGCAGCCGTGAGTAAGACACGCACCACATGTATCTTTATCAACCAGTTGCGCGAAAAGATCGGTGTAATGTTCGGTAATCCAGAAACAACCACTGGTGGTAACGCTCTGAAATTCTACGCTTCCGTACGCCTTGATATCCGCGGAAGCCAGGCTATCAAGAATGGTGACGAAGTGCTGGGTAAACAGACTAAAGTAAAAGTGGTAAAGAACAAAGTGGCACCTCCTTTCCGCAGAGCAGAATTTGATATCATGTTCGGAGAAGGCATTTCCCGTGCCGGAGAAATCATTGACTTGGGTGCCGAACTGGGTATCGTCAAAAAGAGTGGTTCCTGGTTTAGCTACAATGATACCAAGATAGCCCAAGGCCGCGACGCAGCCAAACAAGTTATTGCTGACAATCCGGAATTGGCAGAAGAATTGGAAGGATTGATTTTCGAAGCTTTAAGAAAAGACAAGTAATCAAATTTTCACTCATAACAAAAGGGGAACCGGAATCGGTTCCCCTTTCTCAACAAACTATTTACACCTATCAGCAGACAGCCTCATTCCAAGTCTTCCAAGCGTTTTTCCAGCATCTCCATGCTCTCCTCAAAACGTTTCCAGGAATCGGCATCCATCTGTTTCTTTAAATATTCGCTATCTTTTAGTTTACCTAAGTCTTTCAAATTCTTTAATCCTTTCAGGCTTTCCAGACTTTTCAGGCTTTCCAGACTCTTCAAACCTTCTAAGCCCTGTAAGCTTTCCAATCCTTTCAAACCGTCCAAAACGCCCAAATCCGCCAAATCAAGAGTACCGTCTACGATACGATATACATTCCCTCCCACATTCATACTGGTATTTTGATACATCATGATATTCTGAATATCTTTCAAAGTCATTTCTCCTTCCAGATAAACGAACTTCAAGTTAGCAGCGCCGTCTATAATCATAATCAGTTCCTTCACCTTATCCCCTTTCCTATTAATATAGAATTCGGAACTGGAGACATTCCCCTTCTGCTTCATCAACAGCTCATATTTGGACGACTGTACCAGTGTACGCAAATCTTTCCGCAAATCCTTCTTGATATTATTATCCATTGTAGAAACGATCTGTACGCTTTCCAGCTTACCGGATACTTTCCCAATATAGATATCCTTCGTGAAAAGATTGGGGTTCATTTCAATCATCGCTTTTGAGATATAAACAGAGGAAACCCCTTTCATATCATTATACGTATTGAATATATTTTTCTGCGCCTGGCAGAGCAGGGGGAGCATCAGCAGCACACCTGCCAATAAAATCTTGTTGAGTTTCATAATCGTTTATCTTTGCATTTCTTTTTTTACTTCCTGATTAACTTTTTTCATATCCATTTGCGTTTCCTTCACCTGGGCAATGCCTTGGTTCAGATTGGTGGAAACTTCAATCAAAGTGGCTTGCAAAACCTGATAAGCTTCTTCCGGATCAGAGAATGTATCCTGCGGTGTGGGCGGACACACATCTTTTCCCAGATTTTCCACACCATATCCGATGCCTATAATTACCAGTATGGTTGCTGCAACACTCCCAATCCAGCGCCAGTTACGTCTGGATTTGTTAGGCCGGAAGAAACGTTGTTCTTCTTCAGCCTTTTCATCAATCAGCCGGCTCAGTTTATCCCCCAAGCCCGCAGGAACTTCCACATCTCTATCTGCACCCTGGTTAAGGCTAAGAAAAATTTCTTTATCCTTTTGCAGATGTTCGGGCACTTCCGTTGTTCTGAAATAATCTCTCAACGCCTCTTCCTGGCTCTCGGTAGTGTTCCCCTCATAAAACTCGGCGAGCAGCCTTTCAATTTCCTCGACTTTCATAGTTATTCCATTTATTAAATTCCTCACGTATTCTTTTCCTCGCCCGGGACAGCAGTACACGGATATTTGTAGAGTTCAACCCGGTCACTTGTTCTATCTCTTCGTAAGAACAGCCTTTGACATCACGCAGGTTCACAATCCGCTGCTGCTGTTCGGGCAAGTGGGCAATGATATCTTTTACTTGCCTTACCTCGTCACGTACCTCCAGATTATCAGCTTGAGAAATATCCTGCACAGCAGTCAATTCCACAGTTTGCCTGGATAAGACATACTTCCCTGAACGAAGCAAATCAAAGCACATATTCTTTACCAAAGTGACACTGAACGCTTCCGGGTTGCTGATAACCATCAATCCTTCCCGCTTATCCCATAGCTTCAGATAGGCTTCCTGAACCAGGTCCTCCGCATCTGCCGCATTCTCAAGCAGCCGATAGGCTACACTGTACAGCTTGCGGTGGTAGGGCAGAAACTCATTTTTAAAACTTTCAGCATCCATGGGCTTTTTCTGTATCTCAATCCTGTTTATTGGTTGTATCTATTGATTAGACGTAAAGAGACAGAAGTTTGTTACAAAGAAAATGAATTTTATACAAAAATGCGGCAAAAGAAATTTTCTTCTGCCGCATACCTTATATTAATAAGTGTTTTCTTTAGAACCAATAAATATACGCCAGCGTGCTTACGCTAATTGTAACCCACAACAACACACCTTGAATAAGTGGTTTGATGCCCACTGCCTTCAATACATCACGTGAAAGGGAAGCACCGATAAAGAACAAAGTGATAGTCAGTGTCTTTCTGGCCAGACTGTTAATTCCCTCTCCTATCATAATACCGGTTTCCGATGAATTTAATACATATGTATTGAATACCATAGCCAGAATAAAGAAGAAAATAAACCAAGGGATACTTATCTTCTGCCCTTTACTCTTGAATACAAAAGAAGTAATCAAAGCCAAAGGAATAATCCACAAGGCACGTGTCAATTTAATGGTCGTAGCAATTTGCAAAGCTTCTTCACCATAAGCCGCACCGGCACCTACTACCGAACTGGTATCGTGTATAGCAATTGCCGCCCATGTTCCGAATTCTTGCTGACTCATATCTAAAGCATGGCCAATTACCGGAAAGATAAACAGTGCAATAGCATTCAGAATAAAGATGGTACCCAGCGCTACAGACATCTCCGTATCTTTTGCCCGCAACACAGGACCTACCGCTGCAATAGCACTACCGCCACAGATAGCTGTACCGGAACTAATGAGGTAAGAAGTATCACGGTCTACCTTCAGGAATTTACGCCCGATGAACCAACCGATAAGCATAGTACCCACTACTGAAATAACAGTGAACTCCATTCCTTCTTTACCCGAGGCTAAAGATGCCTGAAGATTCATACCGAATCCCAATCCCACCACTGAATACTGCAAAAGATATTTGGATACTTTCTTATTAAACTTCGGATGTGCCTGCCCACTTGACAAAGCAAAAATCAATCCCAGGAACAAAGCGACAGGAGGTGTCACCCAAGTAGAATAACCGGGGATATAATCCAATAATAAGAAGATTGATAAAAGCACCACTAAAGACACATAAGTAATTTTGTTCTTCCGTTGAAGATACGCCAGAGTGTTTACACTCGCTGTTTGAATTGAAGCCATAATTTTTCTTGTATATCAATATTTATATTATTTCTGATTTCCGGGTGCAAAGGTAGGCTTCTTTACCTATATACACCAATTGTATCTGTTTATACGCTATAACTTATGGTTATGATGTGCAGCAAACTGCATAAAGACCTGGGAAAGCCCGCTCTCCTGTCCCTGAGGTTGGGCAAAACTAAAATCACGAAGCATAACCATGTCTTTTATCTCAATGACACGCAGTTGTCCGGCATAGAGTTCACGGGTGATAGAACGAATGGAAACGATCCCCATGCAGTCAGTATGTTCCAGGAAAAGTTTGATACTTTCCGTACTACCCAGATACATTAATACCTGAAGAGACGATAACTTTATATTATGCTGTTGCAATGCCTTCTCAAAGACATCCAAGGTGCCCGATCCTCTTTCACGAAGCACTAAAGGAATATGAAGCAACTCTTCGGGAGTAATTTCTTCACCTACCTGTAGTTTACTTCCCGTACGTGTCACAGCCACCAGTTCATCCTCCAAAAAAGTAGTATATTTCAAATTTGGCAAGCGGAAAACACCTTCCACTAACCCAAGATCTATGCGGTGTTCCTGCAAAGCCGCTTCTATCTCACGTGAATTGCCGTTCATCAATGAAAGATTTACTTGCGGAAACTTTTTGATGAAGCTGGCAAGCAATGGAGGTAAAACATATTGGGCAATGGTAGTACTGGCACCCAGACGCAATTCTCCGGTATATTCATTATGCAGCAAATGCATCTCATATTCCAATCGCTTATAATCTTCCAGAATACGGCCACAATGTTCCAAAAGTAACTTTCCCGCTTCGGTCAAACTAATCTTGCTACCTTGCCTGTCAAACAAACGCGCCTGATAAGTGCTTTCCAACTCTTGTATATGCTTTGTTATGGCAGGCTGACTGACAAACAACTCTTGCGAAGCTTTCGTGAAACTCAGGTTCTTCGCTACAGACTGAAATACTTTTAAACGAAAATCAGACACGGGAGTTAGTGATTAAAGGTTAGCGATTAGTGATAAGTAACAGGTATTATTCAAGTTCTTCGGCCTTGATGCCCAATGCACGCATCATGGAGTAACCCAGTAAATCCCATTTGCAACCAAGGGGATGCGCAGGTTCATCCATATTGAAAAGAAACAATCCTTTTGAGTTTTCAGTATCAGCATTTCTTAAATACTCATCCAAAACTTCCATTAATTTAGCACCGTAATCATCAATAAACGGAACCAGCATAAGCCGTTTAACATCGGCAGAGTTAAGTGCTATATTCAGCAGATCAAGATAGAGATTTGCCCGTGGAACCAATCCTTCAGAAGATACGGAAGTAAATGTAAACTCACCTAACTGATTTGTATAGCCCACCCCGTTCAAATCTTTATTCAAATCAGACGGATCGCAGTGAAGCAACTTATTGGTCTGACTGTCATGTACAAAAAGTACTTCTATGTTATTATCCTTATCACGAACACCGGAGTCGAGTGCCAGATAAGAAGCCCACTCTTCTACATAAATATTCTGCAACGGACGTCCCAGCTGCAACTCAAAATATCTCTTCAGATCTTTAACTACGTCATTAAAGTATGCTACGTCCACCAGTATCACATTCTCTGCGAGCTTTACATTTTCTGCCATAATCTATTCTATTCTATTTTTGAGGGATAAAGATACAATATTCCTTTCAGCCCTGCACTAGTTTTACTCAAAATTTACACATTAGTATATTTTAGTAATGCTTAGAAAATAAGATTCTCTGGAATTTCGTCACTGCTCTTTCATAAAAAGATAATCGCTGAAAGGAAAACTCATATTGTCGAGTTTATATCAATATTTCCTACATCCTACACCCGCTATTATTTTTATCTGGTTATCAAATAGATAGGTGGTGTAGGAAGGTGTGTAGGAAGGTGTAGGAAAGTTGCATCCTACACCGAAAAACAGAAGAAAAGAGCGTTTTTATGTTTGTAATTCACTAATTCACAAGTCCTTAATATGCATTATGCAAACTTTGGCCGAATTGATGCAAATATCTCCTTTTTCAGCCTGAATTATTCATCGCAAGTGTAAAAGGAGTATCACTTCGTTAGGAATTAAGGAGTTATACTCCATTATCTCGTTATATAGAAAGCAGATATTACAGAGGAGAAACTTGATATGATCCTTCCTTTTCCCCTTAAAGTCTTAAGGTTAATGTCATTATGCTATAAGCAAAACCTTGTTTTCCAGCTGAGGGCTGTCCGGCCCTCAATTGCGGGCTACACAGCCCCCATATGGAAAACGTATAGCCCACAACTGTGGGACGAAGTTTTGCTACGGGCAAAAGAACGAAAACAATAAGGCAAAGCGTGGTTTTCATACGACTTCCTTCCCATTCTACTTATTGTTCCTAAGTATTCTATTGTGGAATCTATACGCCCGATGCGTCATATATATCAATAGCATGGCATAATAAAGACATTTTGGCATTATCTTTCATCTTTTAACTGTAAAATTGTCAGGTACAGGCTATTGGCAAATCTTTTGCGCCCATTCAAGTGTTATTGAAAATGAAAATAGAAAGGAGATATAAGATATGAACTTTAACAACTTTACCATTAAATCGCAAGAGGCGGTGCAAGAAGCGCTGAACCTGGCCAAGAGCCGTGGACAGCAGGCTATCGAACCGGTTCATGTTATGCAGGGAGTGATGAAGGTGGGCGAAAACGTCACTAACTTCATTTTCCAGAAACTGGGCATGAACGGACAGCAGATCGCACTCGTCCTTGACAAACAAACAGATTCATTACCCAAAGTTTCGGGTGGAGAGCCTTACCTGAGTCGTGAAACGAACGAAGTATTCCAGAAGGCTACCCAGTATTCCAAAGAGATGGGTGACGAATTTGTTTCACTGGAACATTTACTGTTGGCATTGCTGACTGTAAAAAGCACAGTTGCCACCATCCTGAAAGATGCGGGAATGACGGAGCACGAGCTCCGAGGAGCCATCACAGAACTGCGCAAAGGAGAAAAAGTTACTTCACAATCCAGCGAGGATACTTATCAGTCACTGGAAAAGTATGCCATCAACCTGAATGAAGCTGCCCGAAGCGGAAAGCTCGACCCGGTGATCGGCCGTGATGAAGAAATCCGTCGTGTGTTGCAAATCCTGAGTCGCCGTACCAAAAACAATCCTATATTAATAGGTGAACCGGGTACCGGTAAGACTGCCATTGTGGAAGGACTTGCCCATCGTATCCTGCGTGGTGACGTGCCGGAAAATCTGAAGAACAAGCAAGTTTACTCATTGGATATGGGTGCGCTGGTTGCCGGAGCAAAGTATAAAGGTGAATTTGAAGAACGTCTGAAAGCCGTTATCAATGAGGTAAAGAAATCAGAAGGAGATATCATTCTCTTCATTGATGAAATTCACACGCTGGTTGGTGCCGGAAAGGGTGAAGGTGCCATGGATGCTGCCAATATTCTGAAACCTGCATTAGCGCGCGGTGAGTTAAGAAGCATCGGTGCAACAACTCTTGACGAGTATCAGAAATACTTCGAAAAAGATAAGGCACTGGAACGCCGTTTCCAGATTGTATACGTGAACGAACCGGATACATTAAGCACCATCTCCATCCTGCGTGGATTGAAGGAGCGTTACGAGAATCATCATCATGTACGGATTAAAGATGACGCCATCATAGCTGCCGTAGAGCTGAGCAACCGCTATATTACAGATCGTTTCTTGCCGGATAAGGCTATCGACCTGATGGATGAAGCTGCTGCCAAGTTACGTATGGAAGTAGACTCCGTACCGGAGGAATTGGATGAAATTTCACGTAAGATCAAACAACTGGAGATTGAGCGCGAAGCCATCAAACGCGAAAACGATAAACCGAAACTGGAACAAATCGGTAAGGAACTTGCCGAACTGAAAGAACAGGAAAAATCGTACAAAGCCAAATGGCAAAGTGAAAAGACATTGGTCAACAGAATCCAGCAGAATAAGGTTGAAATAGAAAACCTTAAATTCGAAGCAGACAAAGCTGAACGTGAGGGAGATTACGGTAAAGTTGCCGAAATCCGTTACGGTAAGTTGCAGGCTTTGAATCAGGAGATTGAGGATACTCAAAAGGAGCTTCATGCCATGCAGGGCGACAAAGCCATGATTAAGGAAGAAGTAGATGCCGAAGACATTGCAGATGTAGTATCCCGTTGGACAGGCATCCCCGTCAGTAAGATGCTGCAAAGCGAAAAGGATAAACTGTTGCATCTGGAAGATGAACTTCACCAGCGTGTCATCGGACAAGATGAAGCCATTGAAGCTGTTGCCGATGCCGTACGCCGTAGTCGTGCAGGTCTGCAAGATCCGAAACGTCCGATTGGTTCGTTTATCTTCCTCGGTACCACCGGTGTGGGCAAAACGGAACTTGCCAAGGCACTCGCTGAATTCCTCTTTGATGATGAAAGCATGATGACGCGTATCGACATGAGTGAATATCAAGAAAAGCATAGTGTGTCACGCCTGGTTGGAGCGCCTCCGGGATATGTAGGCTATGATGAAGGTGGACAATTGACTGAAGCTATTCGCCGCAAACCATACTCAGTCGTACTATTCGACGAAATAGAAAAGGCGCATCCGGATGTATTCAACATCTTGCTGCAAGTATTGGATGACGGACGATTGACAGACAATAAGGGACGTGTGGTAAACTTCAAGAACACCATCATCATTATGACGTCCAACATGGGAAGTGCTTACATTCAGAGTCAGATGGAAAAGCTGAATGGTACTAACAAAGAACAAGTGATTGAAGAGACGAAGAAGGAAGTGATGAATATGTTGAAAAAGACAATTCGCCCGGAATTCCTAAACCGTATTGATGAGACAATCATGTTCCTGCCACTGAATGAAAGCGAAATCAAGCAGATTGTAGTACTCCAGATAAAAGGTGTACAAAAGATGCTGGCCCAGAATGGTGTGGAACTGATATTGACAGATGGAGCTATAGAGTTCTTGACAAAGGTCGGATATGATCCGGAATTTGGTGCCCGTCCGGTGAAACGAGCCATCCAACATTACTTACTGAATGACTTGTCGAAAAAGCTGCTCGCTCAAGAAGTAGACCGCAGTAAACCAATCATAGTAGATGCCGGTGGTGAAGGACTGGTATTCAAAAACTAAACTAAAATATCCGCAAATAAAAAAGCTGTCTTGCCACTGAAGGCAAGGCAGCTTTTTTCTTATTCTATAACGAGCTGCTTAACAACCGGTACGGACAACGCATGTGTTATAACCAACACATACTCTCCAGAACATGGTAAATCAAACGAAGCGCTCTCTTCCCTCGCCTGTTTTACCTCAATCACCTTCCCCCGGATATGATATAAACAAAGCGTAGCGTTTGGCAACACTCCATCCACATATATCTTACCAGCGGCTTTATCCACCTGTACTGTTACGCTCTTATGCTCTTCCATCTTAATTAATGCCAGCCTCAAGTCCCCTTAAAGGCAATAAATTCATATAAAAAAAGCGTGGAACCGCAATACCTAAAAATAAGTGGTTTAGTCCAGTCCAATTTCTATAGAATAAACTAAACTAAACCGCTGTCTTACAATGGTATCACAAATTCCCACTACAAAATTTCTTTCAATTCGTTTTAAGTTTTTTCGGGATATATGGGAACATTTACGGGAATTTATATACCTTTGCATCGTGATTAAAAAACGTATGCAATGAAAGTTTCCATCTATCTCAAAAAACAAGCATCATTGGATGATGAACTCTCCCGTTCAAACTTATGCTTTCGAGTGCGTGAGAGAAGTGTTGATATCAAGGTTGTATCCGAACTTGTAGTTTATGACAAATATTGGGATACAGAAGCCTTGCAATATAGACGCACGACTATTGTTCCTGTTATAGAACAGAAACGTATTGCCGAACAAATTGCATCCATCATTGAAGCGATTGAGAGGACTTATAGTGACAAGGCAGATAGTACCTGGCTCAAACAGACTATAGAAGATGTGCTGCACCCAGCTATTGCATATGAGCGCACCCATCCAAGTTTGCTAAAACGCATTGCAGAGTATGCCGAGAAATTTGAAGGTACAGATGGTGCCCGACAAGCTATCTTGCGTTTCGAGCGTCAGATGAAGCGTTACCATGACTATCATCGTGATATTTTGAGAGAAGAGGATTTCACTCTATTTGTTGAGACACTTACAATCGAGCAGATGAACGACTTTCGGGAATATATCAAAAGCGAATATCTTCTCCGTGACCAATATCCTGATTTCTACGCTGGTCGTCTGTATTACAACACCAAACGCAAGGAACTCTCCAATACCACTATCATCAATCTGATGAATCTCTTTTGCGTTTTCCTTCGTTGGTGCAAGAAGATGCAGTATTCTAATAATGATGTCTTTGAACGTTATGGCTGTAAGGTTCCCATCTATGGCGACCCGTTCTATCTCACTCGTGAGGAAAGAAATATTCTATATGATGCAGACTTGAGTGATAATCCCAAATTGGCAATCATTAGGGATATTTTTGTCTTTCACTGCTATGTAGGATGCCGTGTAGGTGACCTTTATAGACTCACAAAAGATAATATCGTAGATGGATTCATAGAGTACACACCGCAGAAGACAAAGAAATGTCAGGCCAAGACCGTGCGTGTACCACTACATGATAAGGCTAAGAAGATTCTTGAGCGGTACAACTGTTCTAATGGAAAGCTTCTGCCATTCAAGCAGGTCTATCAATACAATCTCGGCATCCGTGAACTGCTGAAGCATTGCGGTATTAACAGAATGGTCACTATCCTTGATACACATGGATACCAAACCGTCCAGAAACCTTTGTGTGAAGTGGCAAGCAGCCATACGGCACGCAAGACTTTTGTGGGAAATCTCTATAAACAGGTTCCCGACCCAAATCTTATTGCTTCCATGTCGGGGCACGTTGATGGCAGTCGAGCTTTTACACGTTATCGTAATATTGACGATGAAATGAAGAGACGTTTGGTTGAGATGATAAATTAAGAACCTATAATACTATCCACGATGAAAGTTACAGCATTTATAAGAAAAAACTCGGCAAAGAACAATGTAACCGAGATGGCCCGTATATATTTCCGTGTACGTGATGTGGGAGGAGTAGACCTGAAAGCAGCCAGTGAGCTATCCATCAATCCCAACCATTGGAGTGCAGAACGTCAAGGCTACAAATCTCGTGTAGTATTGGTGTCTGAACAGAAAAGGATGAGCCTTGAACGTGATATACAGAATATTACCCACCTTATTGCCGAGAAATATCAGCGTGGTGTGGATGGCGCCTGGCTCAAGTCTCTAATTGAAGAGTACCATCATCCCAATATCAATGCCCGTGGTGGCAACAAGCGTGAGGAGTACCTACTTTCATACCAGATACAGAAGTATATCGATGAAACGCCTCTTGCAGCCGAGAGTCAAAAGCATCATCGTGATAATCTATGCAAAGTATTGCGCTATGAACGATTCCGACATGAAGTGATGCATCAGCGTGGTTTCCATCTTTGTGTGGATTCAATAACCGCTGATGATATTAGAGAGTTCAAGCATTGGATACAGGAGGAACATAAGTATGTTGACATGTACCCTCTCTTCTATCAGAACGAACCTCGCCGTAAAGTTGAACAGGTACGTTCCGAGAATGCCATATCTGGAAGCCTTTACCGAATCCGCACCGTCATTAAATATTGCATCAAGCAGGGACTGACCAAGAACAATCCCTTTGACCAGTATCAGATTGCACAGCCTATCTATGGCGACCCGTTTTATCTTACATTGGAAGAACGAGACAAGGTTTACTATGCAGACCTTAGCGAATTGGGCGAGAACTATGCCGTATATCGTGACATATTCATGTTCCAATGCCTGATTGGTTGCCGTGTCAGTGACCTGAACCGACTCACAAAAGACAATATCATTGATGGATGTGTAGAGTACATACCGCAGAAGACCAAACTGGAAAATGCCAAGACAGTCCGTGTACCACTTAATCAAAAGGCTTTGGATATATTGGAGCGATACAAAGACTTGGAAAATGCACTGTTGCCCCGTTTTTCCGACTTCGGATACAACAAGAAGATAAAGGCCATCCTCAAATATGTTGGCATAGACCGCATGGTAAGAGTCATTGACCCCAAGACACGTGAAGATGTGGCCCGACCACTCTATGAGGTGGCCACCACACACACCGCCCGTAAGACCTTTATCGGTAACCTTTATAAGCAGGTTAAGGATCCGAATCTTATTGCTTCCATGTCCGGACACACAGATGGAAGCCGTGCCTTCGCCCGTTACCGTCATATAGATGATGAAATCAAGAAGGAACTTGTGAATTTATTGGATTAGGAACTTCATAGCAACGATTATGGATACCACAGAAAAAAGATATGCCAATTTCAAAGCCTTCAAGGAGGATTTGTTGCAATGGAAAAACGCTCATCAAGAGGAGTACGCACAGTTTGCCCGTCAGATGAACGATGGTGATGGCTTTCAGTTTGTCCGATTCTTCTATGCCGCAAACCAACAATTGCCCGGCCTTATGAAAACCTGGCAGACTTTTTACGACGATGACACAGTGGATAACCTTTCACAAATGTCGCTATACTTCAAAGAAAAGGCTATTCCCCAGCATATCATAGCACAGTTTCAGCGTCAGAGGGATGAAGTTCCTGTTGTACAGCCAAAGGCCAAATGGTCATTCCACCTGTGGAGGAATCAGCAATCACATGAAAAGCCAAAGGAGCAGATAATCCTATCCGCCCCTTTGGTGCTGAGCTGGCTCGTATTCGGACGTAGTTTTGAAACGATGGCAGATGCGTTGACTTCCATAGCCAATGATCCATCTGCCGGTACATTGGGTCGGTTGGTATGCAGCTATACCATCAAACATGTTATCGAGGCTTCAATAAAGAGTGGTTATCGTACCCATGAATCGTGGAGGGAATATGTAGAGCTACATGAATCTATAAGAAATGGCAAAATATCGTCATGGGCACTGAAATCAATTAAGACTGATGGCAACGACAAAGCAACCTCAGTTCAGCCTGCAATTATCCTAGAGGAAGAATCTAAACCCAGAGGCAGACGTGCATCACAAGAGAAATCCCTAATAGAGTATCTGAAGTGCAACAATGCGGAAAGCGTTATAGATGTTATACGGGATTTTGTCATTACACATAACACCGCCTACGGTCTTGCTCTCCCATACTATGTACTCTGCGAACTCAATCTGTTCTGCGAGTTGATCAATGCCAAAGAATATAGTATCGGACTTGTCCGTGAGTTTGGCGATATTGAGGGGCTGAAAAGCGAAAGCTCATGTCGCCAGGCCATAAAATGGCTTAAAGATGAAAAGCAAGTAGAGCGTGATGGCAAGAAGCAAATGCTGCCACTTATAGAGAGTGATGAGTATCAGCGACTGCTTCAAACACTCAAGAGTAAAATATCAGCGGTTATAAACCAAGACATGAACGAATAGTAACTTTTTCCATACAAAATGAGCCAAAATATAGCGTTTTAGCATTGTCACAATTGTCTTTTTTGTCATGACAATTAAGACAATTCACTATCTTTCAATACGTTGCATTTTGATTATACTTTTGCACCGTCAGATCTTCCCAGGATTTGGCGGTGCTTCTTTTTATATGCCATCAAAAGGACGCATCGGGAACAAGAGTGATGGCTAATGAAAACATCAAAACAATAAAAATGTATGTTATCGATTGAATCATTGGTCGCATCGGGTGCTAACGTAAAACTGGAGATTTCGCCCTCAGACCTTAAAATGTTTGCCGAGTCCATAGTAGAAAGAGCCATAGAGGCTCAAAGACAAGAATTGATGGAACAGGCTGAACAGAACGAGGAGACTTATCTGAACACTCGTGAAGTCAAGCAACTGCTAAAGGTCTGTGACGGCACACTGAACCTATGGGCGAAGCGTGGCTACTTGGTGCCCATTAAGGTAGGGAACAAGAATATGTATGCCAAATCTGACATCAGACGCGTTCAGACGGGGAATAAATGTGAGAGTGTTGCATCGTATCTGAAAAGAAAGGAGAAGTAGCCATGAACATATCACAAACAGATATCTGTAACAGGGTGCTGTCAGAAGCCAATGGGATTCCTGAGTCGGGTTTCCCATTGGACTGCTTCCCTGCAAAAGTACAATCCATCATATTGGATATGGTAAGTCATGAGAACTACAAGGTAGAATACATCGCTACATCTATGCTCTCAGCTGTTGCTACAGCCCTCGGGAATAGTTATCGCATCCATATCAAAGGCGGATGGAATAGCAACTCTGCACTATACATCATCCTTGTCGGAAGACCTGGACTAGGCAAGACACCGCCATTGGAAGCTGCGTTCAAACCTATACGCAAGAGAGATAATGAACTATTGGAAAAGTTCAAGTCCAAAATGGCTGCATATCAAGCGGAAAAGGAGAAAAAAGGGAAAGGAGAAAATAAAGAATTAGAGAAACCCACATTGTCACGCACCATTGTATCGGACTTCACCCCTGAAGCGTTGATGCTCTCCCATTATAACACACCTCGTGGCATCGTCATCCTTGTCGATGAAATTATGGGAATGTTCAACTCTGCCAACCGCTATAATAACGGTCAACTGATAGAACAACTCCTCACGGCATGGAGCGGAGGTGCCATTGATGTGGTAAGAGTAGGCAACCAAATGCCTATCCATATAGAAGACCCTTGTATCAATATGATAGGTACGACACAGCCGATGCGTATGTTTGAACTCTTCAAAAAAGGATATGAGGAGAATGGTTTTCTGGACAGAATTCTTTTTGTCATGCCCATATCACAGAAGATACCCCGATGGCAATTGAGTGACGATGCACCTAATAGCAATAAGCCCTCATCCTTTTATAGGTGGGAAGAAATCTTAAACAAGATACTATCCCTTGAGTATGATGTAAACCCAGAGACAGAGCTACCAGTATCTCACCTGCTAACGATGGATGGCGAAGCACGAAGGATATTCTATGAGTGGTGCAACCAGACCATTGAGTATTCAAACTCCATTCAGGATGAAAGGCTTGTAGAGTCGCGCCCAATGAAGCACTTCGTACATGTCGCACGTCTTGCCCTGATTATGCAGACCCTGCGCTATGCTTGTGGCGAGAGTAATCTTCAGAATGTAGATTCGGTTTCCGTCAATGCTGCTATTAAACTGAATGACTATTTCGAGGAATCCTATCAGCGTATACGACATTTCTTGTCCGTGGAATCTTGCGAGGAACCTCAAATGGAACTTCTTAACCTGCTGGAAGACTCCTTCACTACGGCTCAAGCTATCGAGATTGGCAAACAGTTACACGTAACCGAGCGTACCGTAATGAACTATCTGAAGGGACTTGAAAAGAATCGGCTCATCCATAAGGTCAAGCAGGGAAACTACGAAAAGCGAACACTTGAACGGAGAAACTGCAACAAATAATCACCAGATGCAGCTTTCAGTTCTTTCAGTTTTTCAGAAATCGGGTGAAAAGATAGCTCCGAAACTGCAAAACTGAAGAAACTGCAAACTGAAATCACGCTTCAAAACTTTCAGAAACATGAATAAGTACAGATTTCATTTGGAAAAATACCATACGGGCAGTAAGACTACTTGCCCCAAATGTGAGCGCAAAGCCTGTTTTACTCGTTACGTTGATGAAGAGAATGAGATTTCTTTTCCGTTTCACGTGGGCAAATGCGACCACGAGAACAGTTGTGGATACCATTTTACCCCAAAGGACTATTTCAAGGATAATCCTCAGGTTACTGTGTCAGAATTTTCAGCCAAGCCAAGAGAACAATGTGTTATGCAGGACGTACCTCCTTCATTCATAGATACTGAGATTGTGCAGCAATCACAGAAACTATATGAATCAAACCCTTTATACACTTTTCTGGTACGCACTATCGGCAAGGAGGGGACAAATAAGTTGTTTTCACTCTACAAAGTGGGTACATCCAGAAAATGGAATGGTGCCACGGTCTTTTGGCAGATAGACACTTCGGAGAAAGTCCGTAGCGGCAAGATAATGCTTTATGATGCCAATACGGGACGAAGAGTAAAGGAACCACATGCCCATGTATGTTGGGTACACTCCGAACTGAAGAAGCAGGGATTCAAACTGCAACAATGCTTCTTTGGCGAGCACCTGCTGCCTCTTTATCCTGACAAAAGGGTCTTTGTTGTTGAGAGTGAGAAAACAGCCATCATCGCAGCACATTTCATTACCGATGGGTTATGGATCGCCACGGGAGGTAAGAATGGATGTTTTAATGCACAAGCAGTTAAGGTTCTCGCTGGCAGGGATGTGATTCTGATGCCCGACCTTGGAGCGACCTCCGAGTGGCAGGAGAAAGTTTCTATGCTTCGTCCTATATGCCGCAGTGTCAGCGTCAGCTCCGTGCTTGAAGATGTGGCAACAGATGAGCAGCGCAAGCAAGGGCTTGACATTGCAGACTTCTTATTGATGAAAGATACTCCGCAGATGATACTGCAACGGATGATTGACAAGAACCCTGTATTACAAAAGCTCATCGATGAGCTGGATTTAGTTCTGGTAGATGAATCCTAATAGGCAGTAGAATCCTTCAGGGAAAAGGCTTTATAAAATGCCGTAGCTTATTAGGGCATTTTCTTCTCTTCCACTCGTGATGTGGCAGAGCGAAAAAGTCCCCATAAGTTCTTGAAGATACCTGCTACACAAATAGCGTATTATGATAACGGCATTTTATAGAACAATCGTTTAACTAACAAACAATCAAAATGAGTAATATTCAATATGCAGTGTGCCACCTCCAGCGTGGCAGTGGTGGTGACAGCGGTATGTCATGCCACATAGAGAGAAAGGATGCAAAGGGTAAAACATATGTGCCGGATAATGCCGATGCTAAGCGGACACACCTGAATCGGGAACTGATAAAATTTCCACATGGAGTTGCCAACAGGACCGAGGCTATTCAGTATCGTATAGACCATGCAGACCTGCACCGAAAGGTCGGTAAGAATCAGACCAAAGCTATACGTATCATCTTGACCGGGACACACGAGCAGATGATGAAGCTTCAGCGTGAAGGTAAACTTGACCAATGGATCAAGGCTAATCTATCATGGCTCAAAGATACATTCGGTGAAGAGAATCTTGTGTCGTGTGTGCTACACATGGACGAGAAGACACCCCACCTTCATGCCACCATCATACCCATCGTGACCACAGAACGTAAACGCAAGGAGCGTGAGGGTGATAAGAAATATGCAACCAAAAGTGGACCACGATTATCAGCAGATGATGTAATGGTTCGTGGCAACCTGTTCCACTATCAGAACACCTATGCCATTGCTATGAAGCCATTCGGTTTGCAACGTGGTGTAGTGGGTTCTACAGCCCGTCATAAGTCAAATGGCCAATATTATCGTGAGCTGATGTTGAAATACGAAGATGATATAGAGAGATTACAGGTAGAAGTTGAAAAGGCACGTGAAGGACGTTCAAAGATATTGTCATTCTTCGGTACGGGAGAATTGGCCGAAGCAAAGAAAAAGCTCTCGGACAAGGATAGGCTGATTGAAAAGTTACAGCAACGCATAGCTCAATTAGAACAGGAACTACTGCAACTAAAGGAGCAACATAAGGCAGAACTAGCGAAATATCGCAATGGTTATATGGCGGAGATTGACAAGGCTATCAAACGAGCCGAGATTGCCGAGCGGAAGAATATTGCTCACGAAGCTAACATAGAAAAGCAGAAGCAGCGTATTGACTCACTTGACAGAAAGGCCAATCCACATCGATACCGCCTGTCATCGGGTGCAACACTCACAGGTATTCGCATGTCGCCTCGCCATTCAAACATACCAAACCTTCGCATTCAAACTAAGGTGGGAAGTGAGACCTTTGAGGATGCGAAGTATTTCGAGTGGTACAATCCTGTTATACAAAAGTATCTGAATGGCGAACTTACCGAATATGAACTGGTCAATGAAATCTTTGAGCCGTTTGAGCAAGTGAATCAAGTTCAGGTCCAATTACTCGGAGCTACATTTCAGATGCTTTCAGGTGGCCCATCACAAACTCATGTCGGAACTGGTGGAGGTGGTTCATCACCTGATATGCCTTGGGGAGAGAGGAAGAAAGATAATAATACATCAAGAAGGAGGAGATGATTATGCGAGTAACAATAAAATTAAAATTCAGAGCTTCAAGCATTGAAGGGAAATCTGGTAGTTTATACTACCAAGTAATTTATATGCGGAAAGTTCGACAGGTTGCAACAAACTTTCGAGTAGCCCCAAATGAATGGGATTCAGAATTGGAAGAAATTATCATTAAGGATGATGATTCTTCTCAAACCTGTTATTTGCAGTATGTACAAAAACACATAGAATACGACAAGAAATGTTTCAAGCGCATTGTAAAGGAACTAACCCTTTCCGACGCCCCATTTACTGTTGATACTGTTGTAGATCAGTTTCACAAGCAGACCTCAAAAATTACGCTATTCACATATATGGAGAAGATGATTGGAAAGCTCTGGCGCCAAGGGCAACAGCGCACAAGCGAGACATATCAAGCAGCTCTAAATAGTTTTCGGAAGTTTAGAAAAGGTGTAGATGTATGCTTTGATGATATTGATTCGGAAATACTTATTTCGTATGAGTATCATTTGAGAGCGAAGGGATTGGCCCTCAATACAATATCTTTTTATATGAGACGTTTACGTGCGGTATATAATAATGCTGTAGAAGATGGTTATGTGGAGAATAAGAATCCTTTCAAAAAGGTGTTTACATCATCTGAAAAAACTATTAAGAGAGCTATCCCGTTGAAATTTGTTCGAAAATTAAAAGATTTGGATCTGAATTGTTCTCCATCAAAGAGTTTCGCTCGTGATATGTTCTTGTTCAGTTTCTATACACGAGGGATGGCATTTGTGGATATGGCGTACTTGCAAAAGAAGAATCTGAAAGATAACGTTTTGACATACAGAAGAAAGAAAACAGGACAACTACTGTCTGTCCATTGGGAAGATTGTATGCAAAAGATTGTTGACCAATACTCATCTTTGACTTCTCCATTTCTTCTTTCGATTATAAAAGATCCTGACAAGAATACTAGAAAACAGTATCATAATGCCTTAACACTTATAAATCATAACTTAAAAGCGATTGGTAGAGAGTTGGGATTGAACTTACCGCTGACAATGTATGTTGCGCGCCATTCGTGGGCAAGTATTGCCAGGAATGAAGGAATACCAATATCAGTTATTAGTGAGGGAATGGGGCATGATTCTGAGAGTACCACACAGATATACCTTGCTTCATTGGAAACTCAAGTAATCGATAAGGCTAACAAGAAAATACTGAAATTATTATAAAAATAAATATTTCTGTATTTTGAGGAGTTCAGATGCGAACTCCTTTTTGTGTGCAGATGAACTTACTATTTGTTTGGCCAAACAATCCATCTCCTATTAGGAGATTTATACTTCATAAATCTTGTTATTATGCAATCATTTAGCTAGTAAATCTTTATTGAATTGCAAAACGTTTTAACAAGAAAGCCATTATTTATACTTAAAAAGTGTTTTTTTGTAAACTAAAACTGCCTTAATATGAAATAAAACAACTAAATTTGCATATTAGATTATTATCTCCTAATAGGAGATTCAATATGAATAGCGATAAAAGTTATAAAATATATGAATTACTCACTAATCGCCAACTCAGGTATTCAATTTTTTTCGAAAGAAATCGAAATAGATTTGAATGATGGTTTTAAGCAAGTTTTCTACGAGTGGTTTGATGAAGAACAAGTGGAACAAGTGCTTGAGTATGCATACGAAATCAAGCAACAGAGTGAATTTGTTCGTATGTCAGATCTTCTGAAATATGGTTTTATTGATCATGCAGGAAATTTGTTGGTTGAGTCTAATGTCATTACAGCAAACCCTGAAGTTCGCTTAATCCACAAGGGCGATATCGCAGATGGTGAGGGACTTTTTAGGATGCGAATCGATGACAAAAATAGTTGCATCTTAGAAAAGTATCTTAATTGTTGGTTACCTGCTCCATATTATGAGATTGATCAAACTGGAAACTTTAAGTTAGGCCCATACAATTGGTGTCGTTTTAAAATTATTCCTATCTCTCAGGAGAATGGAGTCATTAAGGCCAACTTATTGGTTGCCTTTGATACACATGCTACATATGATGGCAATGATGAATACAACGAAAGCCCTGTGTTCTCGTTTGAGAATGAAAAATTATTTGGTCTTTGTGGTAATACCGACAAATTGATTGATTATTGTTCTGGCAAGAATGATTGGATTAGACTGTATTTGATGAAATTGGTTTACAATACTGATGACATCAATAAGATACCGCCACAGCAGCCATACAAGTATTCATTCTTGGCATCATATTATTTGCTTATAAGTTACTTGGTTAGAACGGCTAACCTTCCAAATATCAAACTTATTAAAGAGCGCGGACAAGAGGAAATCAATGTTGAAATGATTATTGACATTGGCAACTCTAGGACATCAGCTATTTTGTTTGAAAATTCAGATTTTACAAAAGTTGCATCTTTGAAACTGCAAAACTTTTCCAAACCATTATTGAGTAATGGCAAGTTGAATCGTGTTGAAGATTCATTCAATATGCGACTTGCGTTCAGTAAGGTCGAGTTTGGAGGAAATATGGAGGGAAGCACTCAATTTACTTGGCCTAGCATTGTTAGGCTAGGAAATGAAGCAGAGTATCTCTCACATGAGGCAACCAATATATCCTTTGCAAAACAGACATTATCCACTTATTCTAGTCCTAAAAGATATTTGTGGGATTATAACCCTCGACAGGAAGAGTGGCGCTTCATAAATCTTGAAAATAATCAAGATAGGCCTCCAATTCTAAAAGGGATATCTAACTATTTCAATTATGATGGAACAATTGATAAGGATGGATTAGGGGCTGGTGCTAATTATTCGAGAAAGTCACTTATGACATTTGCTTTCTTGGAGATTTTAGCACAAGCATCGGCGCAAGTAAATAGTCACGATTATCGAGAATACAATGGTAGCCTAAATACCCCTCGAAGAATCAATAAAATTATTTTGACTTGTCCGACTGCTATGTCTAAATACGAGCAGAAGTCTTTGCACTCGAGTTTAGAAGATGCGATTTTTGTTATGAATAAGTTTTATAACAATATCGATTCAAGTCGTATCCCATTAGATATCTCTATTGAGCCAAAATTAACCAAAGATTCAAATGATAATACACCTTGGATCTTTGACGAAGCTACATGCTCGCAGTTTGTTTATCTATATAGCGTTTTAACTGAACGATATAAAAACTTAACCAAAGAGTTTTTCGATATTTACGGCAAAGAGATTAGGACAGAAACAGGCTCTAGCACATGTCTAACAGTAGGTTCGTTGGACATTGGAGCAGGAACATCTGATGTTACTATCTGCTCTTATGAGTATAATGAACTTAAACCTTCGCAATTAAAGCCAACACCTATTTTTTGGGATAGCTTTGATTACGCAGGCGATGATATGCTTAGAGTGTTAATTAACAACATCCTCCTTGAAGGTCAGGACGGTATACTTCAAAAGGAGTTGTCAAAACTCGGTTTAGAGGCATCTCAGATATACTCTAAATTATTCGATTTCTTTGGGGCCGATCACAACCGCTTGTCATTTAAAGACAGAATGGTTAGAAGGGACTTTAACGCTCAAGTTTCTGTTCCCATCATGTACTATTTCTTGAACTTGCTAAGCGATGGTGAACAGTTTAGGGAAATTTCATACGACGAGATTTTTGCTAAACAGTCACCTAGTCAAGTTGTCATAGATGCTTTTAATGAAAAGATGGGAATCGATTTAAAGTCTATTCGATGGACTTTTGATTCTGCTGTAATGTGTAAGCATATTGAATATGCGATGGATAACCTACTAGAGCACATCGCTGTAATTATGTATGCATACAAGTGTGATATTGTTTTGTTGACAGGTAGACCAACATCACTAAAAGTTATTAGAGATATTTTCTTGAAGTATTTTGCCGTAACTCCAGATCGACTTATTTCCTTGAATAAATTCTGCATAGGTCATTGGTATCCATTTGCTGATAAAAATGGTTATTTGAGTGACTCTAAGTCTATCGTACCAGTAGGAGCTATGATTGCATATAAAGCATCTCACGCCGGAGGTTATAATGGTTTTTTATTAGACCTCAGCGAACTTGGCAATAGAATTAAGCCAACCACGGAGTATTATGCAAAGATGTCCAAAAATAGGAAAAATACAGACTGGTTTATCTCTCCTGATGTTAATAATGGTTCTTTGTCTATTGAATCGTTCCCTGCGTACATTGGGACCAAGCAATTCGATATAGGGAATTACCCATTAAGACCGTTCTATGTTTTTGACATCGACGAGAGAGGCATCAAAGCAAGAATTAGAAAGCAATATGAAGAAAACTCCGTCGAGTTAAATTCACAAGAGATTCAAGTTGCGCTTCAGGAGGAAATTGACAAGATTCTTTCGAAGTGTCCGCTAACATTATCGCTTACAAGAGAAAACTACAAAGAAAATAAAGAGATAATAGTAATAGATAGTGTTAAGGGTGATGATGGTGAGGAGATAAATATCCGCAATTTCAAATTGGAGATACAGAGCCTAAATGATCCTGAGTGCTATTGGTTAGACTCTGGAGAGTTTAATATCAACACAGTGTCAAATGTTAACCGCGAATTGAGAGAGTAATATGAATACAATTATAGATAAAAACCTGCAAGCTATTGAGCAAGCCCTTAATTGGGTTGCAAATGTTCCTGAAGCTGAACAACTTCAGTATAAGCAGGACCTCATCAATATACGACGTGAGCTAAATAAGATTAAGTTCGCGGTAGAAGAGCAATGTTCTACAGCTGCATTTGGTGAGAGCCAAATGGGTAAATCATATTTAGTAAGTGCAATGCTCTCAAAACCAGGTGAGGCTTTTTGTGTTACTGATTCATCAACCGGAGAAAGGTATAATTTCATAAACGAAATTAATCCAAGTGCCCCAAATGCTACTGTTGAGGCTACTGGCGTAGTCACTAGATTTACCGTCAAGTCGGATAGCCAAACACCAGAGGGTTATGTGAAAATTCGCCTTTTGTCAGTTGTCGATGTAATATTAATTTTGTGTGAAGCATATTATACTCAGATCGTTGACTACGACTTCAGCCAAGTACTCAGAACAAGTGCTATAAATGATGCTGTAAAATCGTTATCACTAGGAAAACAAGGAAAGAACAGTCTTTTGAGTGAAGATGATATTCTAGATGTGCAGGAATATCTAAAGTCATTATCCTCATATAATAGATCAATCCTCAATATTACTGATTCAGAGCTTTTCCCATTCTTGATTCATAATATCAATCGACTATCTGAGGAGCAAACCCTCGGGTTGATTGAAATGCTTTGGGATAAGAATCAGGATATAACCAAATCTTTTAAAGATATAGTATCAGAATACAAAAAACTTCAGTATTCAAGGTTCGTATATATCCCATTTAAGTCTGTACTTCGCAAACACGGCACCATTTTGGATGTTGCTCGTCTTAACGAAATGTATTGTGAGCCTGAGAATGTCCCAATGGAATACATTAAGAACTCTGAGGTTAGGATTGCAAATGGCAATCAAATCACAATGAAGAAATCATTTTTGAGTGCGTTGACTGCCGAATTATACTTTGTGTTACCCTCTGCCATTGCTGAAGAACATCCGTTTTTGAAACATCTTGACATCTTGGACTTTCCTGGAGCACGAAGACCAGAAAAAATTAAAGCAACAAAATTAGCAGATGGTGAAAATCTATCAACTGTATATCGTCGAGGAAAGGTTACTTATTTGTTTAACAAATATTCTACTGCTAAACGAATCAACTCATTAATGTTCTGCCATAATAATAATCAATCGGCGGAAAGTACAATGAGTTTTGTGCTTAACAGCTGGATAACTAACAATGTTGGCGAGAGTTCAGAAAGAAGAGCCTCATTTATTGAGCAGTCTATAATCTCTCCTCTTTTCATTGTAAGCACTTGGTTCAATAAAGATCTTGTGTACCATGATGAGATTAAGGGTAAATCAGATTTGGAAGAGAGATGGAGACGTCGCTTTACTACCGTTCTTGAAGGAGAGGTATTAAAGTCTTTGTCAGATGAGACAAATACTCATTGGTTCAACAACTGGTCAAATGGTAGTTGCTTCAAGAATATATATATGCTAAGAGATTATAAGTTCTCTAAGGAAATATATTCTGGGTATCATCCAGGCCCAGAGGGAAAATCTCCAGAGGTGTCGCTGATTACGCCACCTGCATATCCTACATTTCTGAATGATCTTAGAAACTCATTCTGCTCATGTCAATTTGTTAAGACACACTTTAACTCACCAGAGAATGCGTGGGATAGTGCGGCAACAATGAACAACGATGGAACGAGTAGAATTATTGATGCATTAAATACTATTGCACCTAACTTAAACAATGCTCGTACTAGTAAATTCAATACTGATATTAGAGCTTTATTGAATAAATTAAAGTCGACTCTTCAAGTTTACTATCATAGCGATAATAAAGACGAAGAAGTGCAGAAAGCCAAAAAGCAATCTCGTAGAGCTAATATGCAGATTGATATCCAAATTGGAAAAGATCCATCATTCTTCGGTACTTTTATGGATCGCTTGATGCTGAATGAGACCGAACTGCGAGAACTATTACATACTATTCTCATAAACAATAAAGCCCAGGTTAAAATGACTAACATTGAGTCTCAGGTCTTTATTGCTGCAGGTTTGAGCACTGATAACTCAAGAAAAGAAAATGAGATGTTGTTGTGTGAATATACGGGTTCTGAAAATATTGAAGAGTGCAAAGATATGTTGATGGAGATGAATGTCGATATGGCAAAACTCTTATCTAGCAAACAAATGCATATTGGAACAGCGGAAAGCGTTGTAATGCGCGTTGAAGAGTACTGGTATAACGAGGTTTTATCTCATTATGGAGTAAATGCATTGAAGGATAAAGTTGATAGCATCTCTACTATTGTGTCGACTCTGTATAGATTATACCTTCAGCTTGAAGTTAGAAAACAATTAATAAACAAAGTAGAATACTATATTAATTGTTTTGGTAATGAGGGCGCTGTAGGTGTACTATCTGACTATCTATCAGTAATGTTCAACAAGATGACCTCTTCGTTTGGATATGAATTCCTGACAGATGAAGCCAAAGCATCCATTGCCGATATAGATGAGAAGTTCAGTTTGCGCATAAACGAAGAGTACATAGAATCTCCTCAAAATGAAGGCGTAATGTTAGTATCCCATATTAGTCATCAGAAGGAGATATTGGAGCATCCAAATTTTAATTCTGATGATAAGGCTTTCTTGAACAAATTTCCTCAGTATAACAGTGTTTGGAAATGGGAGGAACAGCTGAAAATTGGATATGTTTTAGCTTGTGATCTGCCCAACTATGATGCAGAGGCGAATAAAACATTGGGAGATATTTTAAACATTGTAAATTCATAATTATATGAGTTCTGTTAGAGATAAAGTAAAACTCTGTTCGATTGATATGAATGGTGTTGCTGTTGAAAAAATCAATGGCGTACCTTTCTATGAAAGATATATAGAGTTTGATAACACCATTAAGAAGCATATAATTGACAGAAAGTATCACAACCTTTTTGCGCAGCCCGTTTTCAATACGACAAATGGGATGATTGACTGGTATGTACCGGCGAACTTCCAAAATGCAATAAAATTGTCTGAATTGAAAGGAACTGCTGAAGGTGATGAATACTCAAAGCAGAAGGAATTAATCATCCAGCATCTTAATTGGACCGCAGCAGATTTACCTGACCATGATCAAAAATATTTTAAGTGCCTCACAAAGTACTTATCATCTGACTACATTGATGATTTGGTATATTGCGATAAAGGCCAAATTATATTTGGCGTATGGGGATTAAGACTAATAGATGGAAAGAATCTTACTACATCTATTAGAACGGACATAGATGATAAAAGAGTGTATACCATAAACTATCAAGTTAGAGGAAATGGTATAATGTCAGGTATTAAAGGTACTATAAAGCGACGTCATGGACATGTCCTAAATGGAGGTAAAGATATTCCAAATATTATCCCTGGTGATGGGTTTGAATTCTCATCTTGGGAACCAGATGCTCCACATAATAAAAAAGTGGAGTCTGATATTAATTTTACTGCCATATGTACTCCTATTCCAGCACCTCCAGTCAGTGAAGAAACTGCGCCAACTAACGATATTGTGGAGTCTGAAACAGCGCAGCCGGAGTTTAGCAATGTGAGATTCGATGGTGGCGAACACGGTAAGATAAAGGGTATTGATACAATACGAGCAAAAAATGGAGAGCCTGTACCTCCAATGCAAGTGCCTGAAGTTAAACCCAAACGAGGCTATGATTTCGTGGGTTGGGATGAAGATATAAACAACCCAATCAATGGAGATAAAGTCTTTAAAGCTCAATACAAAAAGAATGGTAAGGGTTTCTGGGGTAACTTGTTTAGTGGTGGCCTATTTGGATGGTTTAGAAACCTTTTTAGTGGATTTGGTTTTGGTGGGTTTGGTAGAGGCTGGTTCTCTGGCTGCTTGAGTTGGATCGTAGGACTTTTATTAATGGGCCTCCTTATTATGTTGTTGTCTTCTTTGTTTAGAGGGTGTAGTACACGAAACAATACACCTATTGTAACTCAACCTATTCCTGAGGTTGTGCATACGCCTAAACAAGAAACACCTCAAGAAACTCCACAAAAGACCGATGATTACGAGGCGATACGCGCTCTAATTCAAGAATATGAAAGAAGAATAGATGAGCTAGAGCAAATGTTACCAGAGAATCAAGTAGGGAATAATAATAAACAAAGTGATTCTGAATATGTCCAGATCTAAATTTAATTTTGCTTGGGTCTTTGCGACACTTGCACTTCTAACATATACATATATAAGCTTTATGGGGCTTATATATAGTCAATTGTGCTCACTAGGGCTTTCTATCCTCATAGCATTGGCATTTACAGGCATTATCGTCTTTTTGCTCAATATTATGTGTAAAGCAAAAGCTACAAGGTGGCTTCGGCTTGGTATTATAGGTCAAATATCTATTGGACTCATTATATTAGTTTTCCTGTTAGTGTCATCCGTCTTCTTTACTCATTTTACGCGTATGATAAAAGAGAAGGACTCAATTGTAGAACTTTATTCAGAAACTATTGATGATGCGCGTGAGTTAGATGCAAAATATCGAGAATATGTAGACCAACGATGCCAAAGTTACAAAGCAACAATAGTTGGGTTAAAAGTTGGAACAAAAGGATACACTGATATGGTTGCAAAACCATTGTCACTAGGTATGTCCCAAATTTCTATATCTGAAAAATACGCAAGCAGATTGAAAGACTTTTTATTAGGAGACAATATAGATGCATTAAGCGAAAAAAGAACTGTCTGGCTTTCTGAAAGTGCAACAACTATATGGAATATTAATCTTCCTAAAAACATTCAAGATGTTACTTCTTCTGTAAACTCTTGGCTCGCAAACTATGGTGAGCTGAGCCAAAAGCAGTATACTCTGGAAAGAAATTATCCAAAATTTGAGGACGAATCTTTCAATCAAAATGCTGACAGATTACAAAAGTTGTGTACAACAGTTGTTCCACCATCATTTATTGCCATTATGCTAGCTATTATATGCTGTGCAATAATCTTGTTACCTTGGATTGTGACCTCAAAGGACATAGCCGCAATAGGCGATGACAATAACTATATAGTAGAAATGCCTGAAGAAGATTAAATAGATGGAAGAGAAAAAAGATAAAATATTAAGTCGTTGTAATGTAATACCGATCAAAAATATTGTAAAATATTTGAGAGATGGTGTTATAACTATGGATGAGTTAAGAGCTAATGGCTTGTCATCTGAACGAGAAGACGAGATTAATAAGGAGATCGTTTGTAATGAGAATATTATATGGAAACGAGCTCAAAAGTCTCATACGCCACAGGCGTATCATGAATATTTGAGGATTTTTCCTGAAGGTAAGTATGCAGAGAACTGTAAGCAAGCCTTAGAGGACCTTGAAGATAGTTGGTGGAATGATATTTCAATTGCACCAACAGAAGAATCTTTGAATGCGTATATTGCAATATACCCAGAAGGAGACCATTTATATGATGCAAACCTCCTTTTGAAGGATATAGACTGGTTAAACACGTGCCGAATCAATACTCAAGAGGCATATCTTAAATATAGAGATAGTTTCCCCGGTAAGCATTCTAAGGAGATTACTGAAATTCTTGTTGGTTTTAGCGATCAAGCCGACTGGGAGTTCGCATGCTCTATGAACACTACAAATGCATATAGAGATTACATCTCGAAGCATCCCAATGGGAAAAAGGTCTCTGATGCTCAAAATATAATTAGTAGTAGAAGGGAGCACGATGCCCTGATTAGTGGTATTTCAAGTGATAAAAATTACATTAGTGCTGAGGAAATTCAAACAGCAATTAATAATAATGTTATTTCTCGTGAGGAACTAATAAGTATTGTAGGTGCTGATTGGGCCAATGAAATACTTTCTTATCAAAGGCCACCTGATTTGCCGATTTACACTTCTCCTCAACAATTGCAGAAGGGCAAAACAGAAGTGTATTTTTGGGGTACACCTGCATCTGGTAAAACATGTACTTTGGGGGCAGTTTTGAGCAGCGCCTACACTAAAGGTAAACTTATCAAAAGAGGCGGAGCTCTTGAATATATGGATGGATTAAAAAATATATTTAACCCATCTGGTATTAGTAGATTGCCAAATAGTACATCTAATGCCTGTATTTATGATATGAATGTTGATATAAAGGATGATAATAACAGGAAACATCCTATCACACTTATTGACCTTGCAGGTGAGATATTCAAGTGTATCTATTTTAGCAGTCAAAATTTCGACTTGGACGAAGATCGTCAGCGAATACTAAATACTACATTTAACTATTTGAAGGACAAAAGAAATAAAAAGATTATGTTCTTCGTGGTTGAATATAATGGACATAACAGAATTTGGGATGATAACTCAAATCTTAATATGAGTGACTACTTGGATAGATGCTTGAACTATCTTAACGATTTAAGAATTATCAGCAGTTCTGTTAATGGCATATATGTTTTAGTGACCAAGAGTGATATGATTCCTTGTGAATATAAGGATCAGGCTGTAGAAGCACAGAGATATGTAGAAAAGTACTTTAATGGTTTTTGGGAAACATTGAAGGAAATTAGTAGAAGCTGTGGAGTTAAAGACCTCAAAGTTATTCCTTTCTCTGTAGGTAATGTAGTTGCTAAACAGCTTTGCGAGTTTAACGGTAAGTACGCGAAGTTGGTATTAGACAATATATGTAAGAAAAGCGATAGCACTGGGCGTAGTTTTTGGGATTTCTTAAAAGGATAAGCTATGAAACAGTATATAAAAGTAGATTTGTATGGACAATTTGATGATGATACTAGACACGAGTTTACCTATCCATCAAAGTTGTTAAATCAGTATAGTTTCACAGAAGCTACTGTCTGGGCAAAATCAATATCTGACCCTAGAGCGTTACATGGTAAAATATGTAAGGCCGGAGCAGATTGCTATGTTATATGGGGTAACGAGTATGGTAATTACTTCTCTTACATTACACGAAATAGTCGAGATTCCAGAGGCGGAATGGCCATGGTTACTTTCTTTGTAGAGAGAAATCATATTTGTGATGGCAAGGATATTTATGAGGCATTAAATAAACTCTCTCATAAACTCATAGTAAATGGGGATTATAGTAATGAATCTGTAGAAGAAATAATCAACGACATTGCAGTATATACTTCAACGAAATGTATTCCTTCTAGAATTAATAAGAATACTACATCATCCGAACCAACATACGGATACAAAGTATTTGCAAATGAGGAAGAGCTTATTGACATTTTGACATTTATTGCCCAGGAGGGATATGCGTCATATGATAAGATAATTTTAGCAAAAGACGGTAATGTAAAAGATAACATTGCTATCCAGCATATTACTTCATCATTGTGCAAATACTATAATATCTATGATGCACAAGATGCTCAAGCAAATTGTAGATTCATCAATGCTCAGGATTCTTTTAACATTACATATAGGAAACAAGGTTTTGATAATGCCGTAATTGCATGCCCTGCGCCTCATTGCAATTGTGAATACTTTCAAATAAAGGGAACATCAATTGTTTTAAGTGATGTCTCTAATGTAAATGTGGTCTTCACAAAAACATGGTATTTTGACATCCGCAAATCAACCGACAACACTTGTGTTGATGAAAGTTTTGTAGAATTAACGGTCAACGGACGTATTCCCGACAAGTCAACCCGAAAACTAATACGATTTACAGAAGAAGAATTGAAAACATTGCGAGTTGTGCCTATAACAGCATCAGGTCCACACTACCATCAATACAATGGCGAAGTAGATCTAACAACAACTAATTCTCAAATATTAATTAAGATGGAACCTAAAGTATCAAAAATAAGAGTTCAGTTCAATTTTGATAATAGCATCAGTTCTAGCCCGGTGTTTATGCAAATTGATGAAACAACTAAAATATATAAGGATTTAACGCAGTCTGATAGATTCTGTGGGTACAGAGCGAGATTAGACTTTAACAATGTATATCAAGTTGATATTCCTAAAAATCCTAAACCAGTTAGAGATTATGAGTATAGTGATTATCAATCATCATCTCCTAAATGGATTAAATGGCTAATGGCTATTCTCATTATAGGTTTTATTGCAGCAGTAGGTGTACTTTCTGTTCTCTACTGGTCTGAGATAACTAGTTTCATAAATAACCTTTTTGAATAGTTTTTATGAAGAGAGTATTTAAGATTTTACTGGTTATGGTCGCTGTTATAGGAGGACTATATTTAGCGATAAGCCATTTTATGTCACTTGGTACATCTCAGGATGCCATAGAACAATATAACTATCATAAAGACTTTACTGAAGGTGTTGATAGTTTGTCTCAGAGCTGGTCAAAAAAAGATTTCAACCAGCTTAAGGAACTTTATGCAGACTTGGCAATAGTTGGCTCAATGGGGGCAGTAGAAAGTGAAACTCTCTCCGAATACAATGCTTTATTAAACACTAAAGCAGATTTGATTTTACGCTCATATTTCAACCAAAAAAGTTGGAACGAATCAGAGTTACAGTCTCTAAATAAGTTCGCTCAGTATATTGATCATAAATACACTGCTAATGCTGTAAGTGGATATTATAGCATACAGTCACTTTTAGCATCTAGTCAGTCTTGTCGTACCCAATCGCAAGTTGAGAATTGTATTACTGAAAGCGCAAAGTATTCTGTGCAACCATGGAGTAATTATACTTCATTGAAAGAAGGGTTAGCTGCAGTACCAAACACATCAATGACTTCATATACCAATAAAACATTGCTACCGAAGTGTAAGAAGATGAATAATTTCAAAAGTAATTATTCTTATTTTGATGATTTTGATGCAGACTACCAGATGCTCAAGAATGCACAATTATTCTTGAGCAAGCATAAGTATAGCAATAGTGCCTTAGATGCAAGTTTTAAGTCAATTAAATATAATGATGCAGCTAACTCATTAGATCCAAAATTCTTCTAATATGAAAAAGATATTCTCATTATTGATACTATCATTCGTGATTGTACTGTCTGCGAGTGCTCAGGATATATCTTCTGCTTTACGTCAAGCAGAAGCTAGATTCTCTAGTGGTAATGAAACAGGTGCCATAGAGTTGGTTACAAAAGTACTGCAAAAGTACCCAGACAACCAGCAAGCGAAAGCATTGTTGGAAAAATTCAATAAAACTATTTCTGATAGACAAATAGATGCAGACTGGCAATTAGCTCAGACAACTAATACCTTTGAGGCATACGAACAATTTAGGGCCAAACATCCAGGAAGTAAGTATGATGATACGGCTTCAGATAATATGGCAAAAAGGCTAGCGGATAAGTTTACGCCAAATTCTAGTTATTCTGATAGAACAAGAGCGGAGTCGTACGCTAAAAAGGGTATGACAAAGGATTATATTGCTAATAAGTGGAAAGCAGCTATGGCTAAGAAGACGTCAAGTAGTAGTACATCGTCGTCATCATCCTACCGTTCTTCCAATACAACTAGTTCATCAAGTTCTTATAACAGTTCATATTCGTCTAATAATAGAAGTTATGGCTCATCTAGTTATAATTCCAATAGTGGGTATCGTAATTCCACATATGTTAAAAAAGAACTATTTGTTAGAGTCGGTATTGAAGGCTCAATAGAGGGATTAAAGAGCTTCTCTACTGGTTGGGGACTATCTATGCGTATAGGTCGTTTTAATTCACTTTTTAACTCTACTATAGGCATAAAATATCAGTATACTGGATATAGTAAGTGGGTGGGTTATTCATATGATGACTATAATAGTTATTGGGGATATGAATATGTTTATAGCTATGCAGACTATAAACGAAAGGTTAATCAATTTGTATTTCCTATCATACTTAATTGGAATGCAGCTAGAAATGACAATTGGTCATTCTATCTAGGTATTGGATACGAGTTTGGCGTTCTTTTATCAGATAATTACAAATTCGAGTATGATTTTGGAGATCCTTTTAACGAAAGTGATTTTTATAGATATGGTGACGAAGACTTTGTTCAATTATCTGTACCATCAAGAAGTGTGATCTTGCAAATGGGATTTGCTGGCAGACATTGGGATTGGAAAGCATATTATAAAATACACACAAAAACAACTAGTACATTCAATAGCGAATCTGGTGCTGTAGGAACAGCATTTACATATTATTTCTAGGCATATGAAAAAGAGCTTTAAAGATTTAATCAAAGGCATTGTGGCTACCTCGATAGCTGCAATAGCGGGAACACATGGCGCAGAAGCTGCACCAACAGTCTCTTTTAATGACTCAGATATGGATTTAGATATAGCGTCAGTAGGTGAGGCAAAGAAAGATCTTAGCTACAAATTGATGCTTAAGATAAATAGTGATAATACTTATGATATAGCTGGTCATCGAAGCCATAGTTCACACAGATCTCATCGAAGCCATAGTTCACACAGATCGGGTTCGAGCCACTATTCGCACTCATCACATTATTCATCCACAACCACAACAAGAAGTACCACAAGTTCAAGTAGTAGTTCATCTTCATATGTTTCTCCTTCGTCATATAAGTTGGGTTCTCGCACACTCAACAAGGACTTATATGGAGCTGATGTGAAACTTCTGACTGACAACTTGGTTAAGTGTGAGTATTTGGACAAGTCAAAAGTTAAAACTAATTATTCTGGTTATGTAGTATATGATGAGAATGTTACTGACGCTGTAAAGAGATTCCAGAAGGATATGGGTCTGACTGAGGATGGTATTGCAGGCACAACAACTATTACCAAACTTACTGCTTATGCAGAAAACTTTAAGAAACTTGGGGATCGAGTATTGAGTGTAGGCATGTCTGGTACTGACGTAACAGAGATGAAGAATCTCCTTATTGAGAAGGGTTATATTGAGGGCACAGCATCTAAGGGTGTATCAACCTTTGATGTGACATTAGAGACGGCACTTAAATCATTCTTAAATGATGTAGGTATAGAGTGGACAGGTAAAACAGACTCAGATATAGTATTCTATCTAAAGAAGAAGTACAATGATTAGCTCCAAAATTGAGAATAATACGCTAATAATAGAGGTTGATACTTCAATATATAGTGAAGCTGTAATATGTAAAACTCTATATTGGCTTACTACGGATTTTATTATCTGTCGTAGTAAGGGTGTAAGCGATAATATTCAAAGAATAGAGTTCAAACTTAAGAATGATGTGCCAGACTACAACTGGGATAAACTTGTATTTGATTTAAGTGACAAGTTCATTGACTATAAAAATCGTCAAATAATCCTGGAGGAGACTAGAAATTTAAGAGAACTCTATTTTGCAAAGGCCTTTGCAAACAGCGATAGTTTCGTTGAATTTAATTTTAATGACTAGTGTACTATCTACTGCCTTTCAAATATAATATAGCTAACGGCAAGGAAATAATCACTAATGATTTTGGTGATTATCAAATTGTGCCGAGAGGCACTGTGTCTAAAATTGTCAATAGGGAATTAGACCCGTCTGACAATCTTTACAAAGATTTGCTTGCTTCATATATAATAAGTGAACAGCCAGTCCCTCGACTGATAGATAATTTATCTGTAAGACTCTCAACAAGAAAGAGCTTTTTAGATAATTATACAGCACTGCACATTTTTGTAGTAACATTAAGGTGCAACCAGAATTGTGTGTATTGTCAAGCATCAAGTAAAGTGTGCGATAAAAGTGGTGTCGATATGAGTAAAGAAGATTTATTCAGATCGATAGACCACATGTATATGTCTCCTGCACCGCACCTAACAATGGAGTTTCAGGGAGGGGAGCCAACGCTGGTTCCGGAATTGATAAAGGAAGGTATTCTCTATTCGGAAAGTAAGAGGGAGCAAACCGGTAAGTCTGTTACATATGTGATATGTACAAATTCCGTTAATATCCCAGACCATCTTTTGGATTTTTGCTCAAACTACAATGTCGTATTTTCGACTTCATTAGACGGTCCTGAGTGGTTACACAATACAAATAGAGGAAAGTCTGATAGCTATCAGAAAGTTATTGCAGGCATTGAAAAAGTAAGAGATGCAATAGGTGAATATAAAGTGTCAGCCTTAATGACAACATCTGAACTGTCCTTAGACCATCCTAAAGAAATTATTGATGCGTATAGAGCGAATAAGTTTAATAGCATTTTTATAAGATCGCTCAACCCATATGGATTGGCGAAGGATAATGAAGATTGGCCTCGCTATTTTGATAGATTTGTTGAGTTCTATAAAATCGCTTTGGATTATATCATTGAGATTAATAAATCCGGAGAATTATTTGTTGAGGAGTTAACAACCATGATTCTCAAAAAGATATTAACTCCGTTTCCAATTGGTTTTGTCGATTTACAATCACCTTCTGGCATTGTAAATGGCGTAATCGTATACAATTATGACGGATATGTTTATGCCTCTGATGAGTCAAGAATGCTTGCTGAAAATGGAGACTATAAGTTTCGACTAGGTAAAATAACTGATGACTACGAGAGCATCTTTTATGGACGTAGAGTACAAGAAGTGTCACGAGTTTGGGCAACAGAATATATTGCAGGATGTTCGGAATGCGCATACTTGTCTATATGTGGTGCTGACCCAGTTAGAAATTATTCAACCCAAGGTGATGAATATGGTTTTCGACCTAGTTCGACATTGTGCAAAAAGAATATGAGCATAATTAACCACATATTCCACCTACTTGATACTCGAAGAGAAGAACTGATGCCTATTTTTCAAAGATGGATAACAGGAGTTGAATAATATGAGAGATACAATTGATATAAATTCGAATGACAATGTTCTTTTTATTACATCTCAATGTAATAATAGATGTTTAATGTGTTGTCAACCTCCGAATAATAGTAATGATCTTGAGCGTAATTATATTAAGAACATTAAGTTGATTGATTCTGCCCCTGCGTCATTACCATCTATTGGCATTACAGGTGGTGAGCCGACATTGCTAGGAGATAAACTTTTCTCTTTGATAAATCATATTAAAGCAAAATTGCCAGAAACGGAAATTCATTTGCTTACCAATGGACGTGCTTTTGCGGATATTAATTATGCAAAAAAGTTAATGCAATGTGGCACTGATAAAATTTTACTTGGAATTCCAATCCATTCAGATTGCTCTTCAGATCATGATTATATTACTCAATCAAAAGGTTCATTTGACGAAACAATGTTGGGCTTATATAATCTTGAACGATGTGGTTTTGATGTAGAACTTAGAATTGTGCTTAACAGAATAACCTGTCAGAGACTTCCTCAAATGGCTAATTTCATATATAGAAATTTACCTTTTGTTAGATATGTGGCTTTTATGGGGATGGAATATACAGGTTTTACAATCAAGAACCATGATTTAGTTTGGATAGACCCACTTGACTATAAAGATCAACTTGAGACTGCTGTATGCGAATTGAACCGTTGGGGGTTAAATGTATCCGTGTTCAATTTGACTCATTGCGTATTGAATGAAAATTTGTGGAAATTTGCAGTTAAATCCATTTCTGATTGGAAGAATGAATATGCTGAATTCTGTGATGAATGCGCATTGAAAGAGAAATGTTGCGGTTTGTTTGCAACATCGAGAAAACAGAGTAAAGGATTACAACCAATAAAAGTAATATTATGCGAATAATCTCAACACTACTACTATTAGTCGTTTGTTTAACAGGATATGGACAAACATCTAAAGGTATTTCTGGCTCTTTATTAGAGATGCCAAAGATCACTGCTAGTGACAATGTTATTACATATACAGGTTTTACTGTGTCATACAACACAAAAACACTAATCCCTAATTGGGTTGCATATGAATTGACCGATGTAGAGGTAGATGGTCAGTTCCCACGTAAAGGGCAATTCGGCATGGATTTTTCTTTTAAAGGTCGCCAGGCAATGAGAGAGGATTATAGCAATTCGGGATGGGACAAAGGTCATATGTGTCCTGCTGCTGATTTGAAGTGGTCAGAGAAGACTATGTATGAAAGTTTTTACCTAACAAATATTTGTCCTCAAAATCACGAACTTAACTCAGGTGACTGGTTGACACTTGAGAAATTAGGAAGAGAGTGGGCTAAAAAATTTGACAAGGTGTATATAATTTGTGGCCCAATTATTACGAACAACACTTACGGAACTATTGGTTCAAATAAGGTCGTCGTTCCAGATGCGTTTTTTAAGGCTTTCCTAACTGTAAAAAATAATGTCTTTAATACTATTGCATTTATAATGCCAAATACTCCTGGTCATAAACGCATACAAGAGTATGCTGTTTCAGTAAACGATTTGGAAAACATAATTGGTATTGATTTTTTTACTAATATTGACGACAGATTTGAGGAAATGGTGGAGTCTGATGTTTATTTTAGACACTGGGGCCTTTAATAATATAATGATGCAAAAAGTGACTTCTTTTGCATCATTATTCATTGAATAATAAACTACCCCAAAAGTTAATATAACCAAATTGATTGCATATATCTGAAGGGATATAATCTTTACTCTACAAACAAGTCATCGAGCACAACTTCGCTTTGTACAGTTCCGCTATACATATTCTTTTTTAAGCCGTAGGTGGTTACGAATGTTTGATGTATTGCTTTACGTGTCTTGGTTGCTGAACGGAAAATCTCCGCACGTTCTCTCAAGCGTTCATCATACTGCTTGGTAATTTCAAACTCACATTGCGAGAACTTCATTTCACATAGGTTTATGGTTTGGTCTCTGCGGTCAATGAGCAAGTCAATTTGTGCCCCATCACCTTTCCAACCACATATATCACTTTGCACACCACTAATGCCCAATTTTTGCTTAATCTGTCGAATATGATGCAGACTCAACTGTTCGAATGAATAACCACTCCACGCTCTACGAGATGGAGAGTCTATCATGTTTTGCCAATGGTTTTCGTCCTGGCCACGATAACCCTTTACATAGCGAAGGTGGAATAGTGTGAACAAGTCGGTCAATTGGAATATTGTGCCTCTTTCACTTTTCCCGAAAGCTGTGTATTGACGTATAAAGTCGCAATCACAGAGGTTGCGGAGTGCTTTTGTTAAGGCACCACCATCTTCAATCTTGGTAGCTGCCATGATCTCAGTACGAGTCAGTCCAGATGCCTTATTTGCCAACACTTCGATAATTTGCTTATGTAATGTAGCCTCGTTGAATAGCGAACGGAACAAGAAGTTATATTCTCGTGAAAGTGGAGCGTTTTGTACAAAAAATAAATTATCTACATTTTGTGTCAGGCTCTTGTCTTGTTCAAGCATCTGAAGGTAAAGAGGAGTACCACCAAGTATCATATAACATTCTGCAATCTGGTAGCGATTCCAATTTATTCCGCGTGATATAAGGTACTGCTCTGTCTCATATAATGAAAATGGAGCGAGATAGATACTTCGAGTAGTTCTATTATACAATCCACCTTTATCCGAAAGCACATTCTCTCGCATCCAAGTGGTGGCACTACCACAAACGATAAGTTTCAAGCGCTTGTTAGTCGCACCCCAAGAGTTCCAAAAGTATTCAAAGGCTTTAATGAATCGGCTCTTTTGGGTATCCATCCAAGGCAATTCATCAAGGAATACAACAATGGGGCTATCGCCATCAATAGACTCTAGATATTCACGCAACTGAGCAAACGCATCAAACCAATCCTTTGCAACTTTCCATTTGCGACCCGAATAATGCTCTAACTGACGAGTGAACTCACCAAGTTGTTCCTTCTTCGTTCCTTGATAAATACCAGTGGAGTAAAAACTAAACGTATCATTGAAATATTGTCTTACCAAATAGGTCTTACCGATACGGCGTCTACCATAAATAACAATAAGTTCTGGAGACTTTGATTCAATACGCTGACGCAAAATTTCCTGCTCAGCCTTTCTTCCTATGATTATATCACTCATGCCCCAATCATTTAAGTTTATGCAAAGGTAAGCAAAATCTTTCGATTCTTTATCGGTAACTCTGTTTTTTTTTGACTTACCGACCAAGAATCGTGCACATCTATAATATATCACATCTTGCGAAAATAAAAATAACGGGAACTTTATGGTATCAATTCATATAGTTCCCGTTATTGTATATTTGATTATCAGAGTAATAAGTCGTATATTTCGGTTCAAGCGTGGGAACTGCTGTTATTACTGTACCTGGGGCTCTGGACTGCCACTATTCAAATAATATACAACAGCCCACGCTCCGTACTATACATTTGAATATGCATATACAACAGAGCATGAGCGTTTGTTGTCTATCATCCTTGAATAGCATGAAATTGTCCAGATTTCAAGTACAAGATAATATTAAACGCTTTTATCCATAATTATCCCTCAATCTTTGTGAGAGAGGCCACCGCCCACTCTGCATCTCAGGATGGCAACAAAGGTATAAAAAAAGTAATCAAAATTAAAGATACCGCATAAAAAAAAGCGGATTATCCGGGATGCCCCTGATAATCCGCCTTTTCTGTTAAAAGAACAGTTTATTTCAAATTTATTCTTCCGTCTTTCCTTCTTCTGTAGTTTCCGCTTCCGCTGTATCTTCAAAATCAGTTATTCCACAAGCAACTAACAGATTGTACCAGGAAATAAGCTTTTTGATATCAGCCAGATATACACGATCGCGATCAAAAGTCGGCAAAACTTCACCCAGATAAGCACGAAGTTCATCAGCAGTAGCTTTCTTTAAATCCATTACTACGGCAGCACCGTTTTCTTTCTCTTTCATAGCAGTCAACACATCCTTCAAAGGTACGTCGTCCGTATCCGTATACATGGCAATATCACCCAAAGAGATTATTTTCTCGTTACCATAAGCGGGGAAGCGTTTCTTGTCCGTGAGAGACTCTACGATCAACATATTTCTACCTTGTGAAATGAGTTTATACAATCCCGGTTTACCGGAAATAGACAAAATAGTCTTCAACATAGTATGTTCTATTTTTTATTAGTAATATTTTATTTTTTCGGTGGGCAAAGATAGTGCAAACCGAGAGTAAAAGCAAATTTATTTGTTTTTACCAAGGTGCAGCCTATTTTCGCTTAAGCAAAGGTAAGCAATATTTTTAGATAGAGAAGTTATTACCTCTAAAACCTGCGGAATTAACGGAGTTTTACCGTCGTTTACAATTACAAAATCAGCCTGAGTACGCTTCTCTTCATCACTCATCTGGCTACGAACACGGCGTTCTATCAATTCGCGAGGAGCGGTGTCACGCTGCATGGCACGCATGATGCGAAGTTCTTCGGGCGCATAAACCAGAACCACAGCATCTACTTCGCCTGCAAATCCTGCTTCGATCAGAATTGCAGACTCCATGCCTACTACCGGATAGGTAGTATGACGCTCTACCCACTGACGGAAATCGTCCCGTACCCGCGGATGGATAATACTGTTTACTGTACGGATATGCTCAGGATCTCCAAAAATATAGGAAGCAAGCAAAGGTTTGTTTAGTTCATCACCGGCATACACCTCTTCACCCAGCAAAGCAATCAATTCACGACGGATCAAAGCATCCGAATTCGTCAACCGCTTCGACTCAATATCTGAGATATAAACAGGAATCCCCATTACTTCCAGCAAACGGGAAACAAGGCTTTTCCCACTGCCAATCCCACCGGTTATTCCTATTTTAATCGCCATATTCAAAGGATACTTGCTCGATAAGAAAGTCGACCTGTTCCGGATTGATACGTATCTGATTAACTCCTTTGGGTACTGACTTCAGTTTTACTGTGTACTTCTTATCCGAACCCAGTTTCAAGAGTTCTTCATAAGAAACATTGATATGGAAATCACTTTCCGTTATCTTATTGAAACGGCTTAAACCAACCTGAAAGGTGACACTGACTTTCGAAGGAAATGCACGCAGCACTTTTCCTGCCGGAAAGTTAACTCCCCGCAAGGGAACTTCCACCGTTTTCTCAGTATAAATATCTACCGGAAAAACCATTTCTACCGAAGCGGGCACAAACTTAATTCCTCTTGGAGCCAACAGAGGAACCTGTTGCCTCAATGTATCGGAAATATCCTCGAATTTCACTTTTCGCGTATAAGCAACTGTTATGGTATCCAATGCTCCCTCCGGCGCATAAGCCAACACAGAATCAGGCTTGCAAACCGTATCGGATATATAATATTGCCGCCCTGCACTCACCGTGCCCTGGAACTTTACCGGAACCAGTTTGGAAGCACCTGTAGAATAAATATACTCCAAAGTATCAGGTTTTACAGAAAGCAGTTTTGTAGATACATTCAACTGATTAAGCAACCTCTTCTCAAACTGTGAAGAGTAGATACGTACATGATTATCAGTCCCTTTATAATCAGAAAAATCCAGAGTAATAGGAAAAAAGCTCTTTCCAAGCATGTAGTTGAGCAGCACCGTGCCCTTGTCTTTCACCCGGATATGCAATTCAGAAGGTGGTTCGGAAGTTATAACCACATTATTGGGCACTCCCTTCAAACGTACCGGAATGGAGAATTCCGTTTCATAATCGTTGTTCAGCGTCTGAAGTAGCCAGAAACCACTGGCTATAAAAAAGAAGAATAAAAAAATTAAGAACTCTCTGCTCTTATCACTGAGCAGAAAGTCCTTAACTTTTCTCGCTGTTTTTAAATATATGCGTTTTATGTTCCTACGATCAATCATAGGCTCACTTATTCAAAATTATTTAGCAGCCTGATTACTGTTAGCATCAGCAGCAGCCGCAAATATAGAATTTTTATCTATTCTAATCTTAACATTAGAAGCGATTTCAAGTACTATATCATTGTCATTAATTTCTTTAATCACACCATGAATACCGCCGGCAGTAATCACCTTTTGGTTTACTTGAAGTGATTTACGGAAGTTTGCAATTTCTTTCTGCTTTTTGTTTTGCGGACGAATCATGAAAAAATACATGATAGCAAACATAGCAATCAGAAGAATCCACATCATGCTACCACCACCAGGGGCTGCGGCAGGAGCTTGCAAGAATACGGTCATTAAATTCATAAAATATTCGTTTTTAGTTTTTAATACTCAACAAAGGTATCAGTTTTTCGCTAACTTACCTTCTTTTTTTAATTGATTAACTATTCCGTCCAATGTACCGTTTACGAAGCTTCCGCTCTTTATCGTACTATAGACTTTAGCGATCTCAACATATTCATTTAACGAAACACTTACCGGAATGTTCGGAAAACTTAGAATTTCCGCCAATGCACATTGCATTATTATCACATCCATAAAGGCTACACGATCCAAATCCCAGTTGCGTGTATTTTCACTGATCAGATGACGGTAATAGTCACAATTCAGTATAGCGCGACGGAACAAGCGACGGGCAAACTCCTGGTCTTCCTCATCCTTAAATTCCGGCAACAAAGTCTGGTTAGCACCATTTTTTGCCTCAAAACGTTTAATCGTCTTCAGCACGAAAGTGTCTACTATTTCTTTGTCATCATTCCAATAAAGGCTCTGATCTTCCAGCAAAACATCCAACTCTTCGTTATTGAAAACAAATGCCTTATAGAGCTTTCTCCATAGTTCACGGTCAACTTCATAAGATTTATCAGACGAAGCCATATATTCCTTATATATATCAGAAACTATAATCTTGTCATACAAACCCTTGATAAAGTCTTCGTCATTTGCCCACGAACATTTCTGGTTGGCAGCAAACTCCATCAACTGCTTATTCACTTCCAGTTGTGAAACGAACTTGTTTTCTACGAATTTCATGTTGGGATACAACTCCTCTGCGGTCGGAGCTAACTTGGACTTTGCCGCATCAATGCGTTTTTGTGCGTACGTCGTCAGAGCCACCATCAGCATCAGCAAATAATTATAAAGGTCATACGCTTTTGAAAGACTAAAGAATAATTCTTTCTCCGCTGAGTCTAAATTTTTACTGCCATTCTGATAATAAGCATATACAATCTGTATAATCTTAAGACGAATAAGAACTCTGTTAATCATAAATCTATTAATCAATACTGTTGTTAACGAGATGCAAAAGTAGACATTTTTAATGAGTTTACGCAAATAAATCACATTTTTTAATGCAGATATTCATTATCCGGGCTTTTTCTTTTGACAGTTTAAAAAAAATCGTCATTTTTGAAGCCAATTACAACAAGAAACCTAAAATATGGAAGACTTAAAGAAGAAAAACGGTGCGGACATGAACGATAAGGAGATTGTATTCTCCAAATCCATTAAAGCAGGTAAACGAATCTACTATCTGGATGTAAAGAAGAACAGAAAAGATGAAATGTTCCTGGCCATTACTGAAAGTAAGAAGGTAGTGACCGGTGAAGGCGAAGATTTGCAGGTAAGTTTTGAAAAACATAAGATTTTCTTATATAGAGAAGATTTTGAGAAATTCATGAACGGCCTGAACGAAGCTATTGATTTCATTAACCGGAAAGAGATGTTGGAAGTTATAAGCGATATGAATGCAGAAGCAGATGAAAATGCAGAAGCAGAGTTGGATGCTATAGCTGAAATGAATACCAAAGGAATGGAATTGGACGGAGAAATCAAGATTGATATTGATTTTGAAGAGCCAACTCTTTGATAATTCAAAAAGAAGCTGTACTTTTGCACCGCTTTTTTGCAACATTGTGTGGCTACCCCCACATCGTGCGATGGTGAATTAAGCAACAAAACAACTTAATTTAGAGTAACACAAAAAATTAAAAAAATGAAATCAATTGAAGTAAAAGGAACTGCAAGAACTATTGCAGAACGTTCTTCGGAACAAGCAAGAGCTTTGAAAGCTATTCGTAAAGACAACGGTGTACCTTGCGTACTCTACGGAGGAAGTGAAAACATTCACTTCACTGTATCTGCTGATGGTCTGCGTAACTTGGTTTATACTCCGCACATCTACGTGGTTGACCTGATTATCGACGGCAAGAAAATCAACGCTATCATGAAAGATATCCAATTTCATCCGGTAAAAGATACAATCCTGCACGTTGACTTCTATCAGATTGACGAGTCTAAACCCATCGTAATGGAAGTTCCTGTACAGATGGAAGGTTTAGCAGAAGGTGTAAAAGCCGGTGGTAAGCTGGTATTGCAGATGCGTAAGCTAAAAGTAAAAGCTTTATACAACATTATTCCTGAAAAACTGACAGTAAATGTTGCTCACCTGGGTCTGGGTAAGACTGTTAAAGTTGGTGAGTTGAACTTCGAAGGTTTGGAATTGATGAATGCAAAAGAAGCTGTTGTATGCGCAGTTAAGTTGACTCGTGCTGCAAGAGGTGCTGCCGCTGCTGCTGGCAACTAATCAGCTCTTTCACAAGAAGACACATTCCGGAACGCGGATTAACGCAGAAGACGCAGATTTCATTAATCCGCGAAAGCTGTGATAATCCGCGTTCCTTGTTTCTATAATTATTCACCACAGAGTTACACAGAGCATCACAGAATTATATTATTAAAGAAAAAACTCCGTGAAATTCAGCGTAACCCCGTGGTGAAAAATATAATTTCTCAGAGAAATGAAATACTTAATTGTTGGATTAGGAAATATCGGTCCTGACTATCACGAAACCCGCCATAATATAGGATTCATGGTAGTGGATGCATTGGCAAAAGAAGCAGGGGTCACTTTCAATGATGGCCGCTACGGCTTTACCACTACCCTATCCGTGAAAGGACGCCAGCTTTTACTGCTGAAACCTTCTACATTCATGAACCTCAGCGGAAATGCCGTACGATACTGGATGCAGAAAGAGAACATTCCATTGGAAAACGTGTTAGTAATAGTAGATGACCTTGCTCTGCCATTTGGTACTCTGCGCCTGAAAGGAAAAGGTAGCGACGCCGGACACAATGGACTAAAACACATTGCAGCCATCCTGGGCACACAGAACTATGCCCGGCTCCGTTTCGGTATCGGCAACGAGTTCCCACGAGGTGGTCAGATAGATTATGTACTGGGTCACTTCACTGACGAAGACTGGAAGACCATGGACGAACGCTTAAAGACTGCAGGAGATATTATCAAAAGCTTCTGCCTGGCAGGAATTGATATTACAATGAACCAATTTAATAAGAAGTAGATAGTAGTTAACTACTTCCTACTAACTACTAAAAAATGATATGAGTGAAGCAAGAATAGATAAATGGATGTGGGCTGTACGTATTTTCAAGACACGTACCATTGCCGCCGAAGCATGTAAGAAAGGACGCATCAGTATCAATGGAGGATTAGCAAAAGCTGCCCGTACGGTGAAACCAGGCGACGTGATACAAGTGCGCAAACCACCTGTGACCTACTCTTTCAAAGTATTGCAAGCTATCGAGAAACGTATTGGTGCAAAGCTCGTTACGGAAATGATGGAGAACGTTACGACTCCCGATCAGTATGAACTGCTGGAGATGAGCCGTATCAGTGGTTTCATTGACCGTGCCAAAGGTGCAGGTCGTCCCACAAAAAAGGATCGACGAACTTTGGAAGAGTTTACAACTCCCGAATTCATGGACGACTTTGATTTTGAATTCGATTTTGAGGAAGAATAAAAAAGAGTGATAATCACATTACATCATTATGAGCGAAAAGAAGATTAAATGGGGATTCATTGGTTGCGGAGAAGTGACCAAATATAAAAGTGGTCCCGCCTTCCAAAAGGTGGAAGGTTCGGAAGTAATTGCTGTCATGAGTCGCGATGGCGCCAAAGCCAAAGCTTATGCTAAGGAAAGAGGTATTCCAAAGTGGTATGATGATGCCCAGGAATTGATTGACGATGAAGATGTGAATGCTATCTACATTGCCACCCCTCCCTCTTCACACGCCACTTATGCTATCATGGCAATGAAAGCCGGCAAGCCTGTATATATAGAAAAGCCCATGGCCGTAACCTACGAAGAGTGCTGCCGCATCAACCGTATCTCCAATGAAACCGGGGTTCCCTGCTTCGTTGCTTATTACCGTCGCTATCTGCCTTACTTCCTCAAAGTAAAAGAATTGATAGAGAATGGAAGCATAGGCAATGTCATCAATGTTCAAATTCGTTTTGCCCAACCTCCCCGTGACTTAGATTACAACAAAGAAAATCTCCCGTGGCGTGTACAACCGGATATTGCCGGCGGCGGCTATTTTTATGATTTAGCCCCACATCAGATTGACTTATTACAAAACATGTTCGGTTGCATCCTCGAAGCCTGTGGATATAAGAGTAATCGCGGCGGACTTTATCCTGCCGAAGACACTCTGAGTGCATGCTTCCAATTTGACAATGGATTGGTAGGTAGTGGTTCCTGGTGTTTCGTAGCGCACGACTCCGCACGCGAAGACCGCATTGAAGTGATAGGAGACAAAGGAATGATCTGTTTCTCTGTATTTACTTACGATCCTATCGCCCTTCACACAGAAAAAGGAAGAGAAGAAATCCCGGTAGCTAATCCGGAACATGTACAACAACCGCTTATCCAAGCCGTTGTCGACCACCTTTTAGGCAAATCCATCTGCACTTGCGACGGAGCAAGCGCAACGCTCACTAATTGGGCAATGGACAAAATACTGAATAAACTTTAATTAGCAACTAGGGGTGAGTGATTAGTAGCTACACGCCGCATGGTGTTAATCACTAATCACTCACCCCTAATCACTATCAAAGCTCTTTCTTCACAGCCTCAATCAATTCTTTGTATTCAGCATCCGTTAAGTATACTTTTCCCGGGTTCATCTGGAAAGTACCACCGTAATCGGGACCATCTACATATTTGGGAGCAAGATGAAAGTGCAGATGCGACAACTTATCGGAATATGCACCATAATTAATCTTTTCGGGATTAAACGCTTTCTGCATGGCACGAGTTACACGCGCCACATCCTCCATAAAAGCATTACGATCCTCATCGCTCAATTCATTCAAATCATTGACGTGGTCTTTGTAAGACACAAGGCAACGTCCTCTGTATGTTTGTTCCTTAAACAAAAACACACGGGATACACTCAGTTCGGCAAACTCAATCATCAGATTGTGCAGCGTCTCGTTATTCTGACAATACAGACATTCTTTCGGATCACTTTTCATGATATTCTTGGTTTATTATTTATGTTTACGGAACAAAGATAAACTTTCCATCTTTATTCCATGTCGATATTTTCATTCTTTTGGCCGACTAATTTATACACATCGGCTTTTTCTCCCACTACCCATACCACATCGTCCTCCATAAACGGCTCATGCGGATCGGGAGCATGCAAGGCTTCTTCTCCCCTCTCCACCCCTACTATAAGGCAATGATACTTCTCACGAATACCGGATTCACGCATCGTCTTGCCCAGAAATTCTGATTGCTCATCCACGCGGAACTGACGCAGGATAGTTTCACTCTTTTCAACTACATTCGTATCCAGAGCAGAAGCTTTCTCCATTTCGGTACCAAACTGGTTCAGTTCTTCATCTGTACCTATGACCTGAATCTTGTCTTCCGGGAAAAGCCTTACGGAAGCTCCCGGTATATTAATCCGCTTCTTTCCTCGAAGAATAGAGACGACATGTACGCCAAATTGTTTTCCAAAATTAAGCTCCAGCAATGTCTTTCCCGCCCATGCCGATTCACCGGGGATTTCGAAATCCGCCAGATGCAAGTCACGGGACAACAAACGTCCTGCATATTCCGGCTTCTTCTCTCCCATATACTCGGCCCGCATATCGCGATAGCGCAGATTCTGGAAGAATTTCCGCTCTATCATGATTGACTGTTTCTTCAGTTGCCGGGACAATATCATCATCGTAACCAATAAAACAGCCACACCCAACAATAAACCAACAGAGACTTCAAACAAGCCTGCTATCACAAACATTACAAAAGATACAGCTATCAGAATACGTATAACGATTGTAGCTACCAACGGTGCACGATTTCCCCGACTATCCTTCCATAAAGTTACAAACTCAGCCGAATGATTCTTTTTTATCATAATAGCCCGCAAGAATGGAGCAATAAACAGAATAGTCAGGAAAGCGGCAAGCAGCTTCCCCCAGATTCCGGGTATATGTTCCAAAAGCAACGGAACAAGAAAGCGGAAAGCTAACGCAACAACCGCAATGCTCACTATGGAATAGACAATAGTGATTCGCGTCAAAGCCAAAATAAACTTCTTCCACAGGCTCTCATGATTCATAGTCTGTGAACCGGATGAGTAATGCAACAAGAAGTTTTTCCACTTTGCCGGCAAATGAGTATCAACGAAATTTGAAGCCGGCTCGGCAAAGCGAATCATATAGGGAGTAAGAAAGGTGGTAATAACCGAAACTGCCACCACAATAGGATACAGAAAATCACTCGTCACATGGAGCGATACCCCCAGCGATGCAATAATAAAAGCAAACTCACCAATCTGAGTTAAACTGAAACCGCATTGCATAGCCGTCTTCAAAGGCTGCCCGGCCAACAGCACACCCAACGTACCGAACAAGGACTGTCCCAGAATAACAGCCAGTGTTATTACAATGATAGGGAGTGCATATTCCACAATCATTGCAGGATCCACCATCATACCTACCGACACGAAGAATACGGCACCAAAAAGATCTTTCACCGGTTTCACCAACCGTTCTATACTCTCAGCCTCAACCGTTTCAGCAAGAATGGAACCCATGATAAAAGCTCCGAATGCAGCAGAGAAACCCGTATGAGCTGCCATAACCACCATACCGAAACAAAGTCCAAGGGAGACAATAAGCAGTGTTTCTTCACTCATCAACTTGCGGCATCGCTTCAGTAATTCGGGTATCAGGTAGATACCGACCACAAACCAAAGTATCAGGAAGAAGAGCAGTTTTCCGATACTTTCCAGCATTTCCGAACCTTCAAAATTATGCCTTACCGCCATGGTAGACAGCATCACCATCAAGACAATAGCAAGAATATCTTCCAATATCAGCACGCTAAGCACCAATCCGGTGAATTGCTTCTTACGCATTCCCAAATCATCGAACGCTTTATAAATAATGGTAGTGGAAGACATGGCAATCATACCTCCCAGGAAGATGCTGTCCATACGCTGCCAGCCAAAGCCCGTACCGACAGTTATTCCCAAAAGAATCATACAGAATATGATGGTACAGGCAGCAATGATAGCCGCTCCACCAACTTTTACAATTTTCTTGAAACTAAATTCCAGTCCCAGCGCGAACAGAAGGAATATTACACCGATATCCGCCCAAGTCTGTATATTAGCCGTATCCATCACCGAGGGAGTATATGGCATATGCGGACTGGCCAGAAAGCCTGCCACCACATACCCCAGCACCAACGGCTGTTTCAGTTTCTTGAACAATAGCGTCATGATTCCTGCACAAATCAGTATCAACGCCAAATCGTTTATTAAAGTAGCCAAGTGTGACATATTATTTGTCCTTTCGTGTTTTTGCTTACAAAAGTAGCAATTTTTATAGCATTAATAATTGTAATGATAGAAACTTTTTTTCTTCCCGTATTGTTCAACGTATAATCAATCATTTTAAAACATATCATCATGGAAGAGAAAAAAGAAGCCCGTGAAGAACGGAACAGGGAAAAGTTAGCCAATGGAGACTGGGTTATGGCAGAATTTTACGCAAGCTGGTGCCCGCATTGCAAACGCATGCAGCCTATTGTAGAAGAATTTAAAAAGGCAATGGAAGGAACCCTTGAAGTAGTGCAAGTGGATATCGACCAGGAAAGTGCCCTTGCTGATTTCTACACCATTGAAATGTATCCCACATTTATATTAATGAGAAAAGGTGAACAGCTTTGGAGACAATCGGGAGAATTGCCTTTGGAAAGGCTGGAAAAGGCAGTGAAAGAATTCAACTCCTGAAGAAAGCTTTTTCTCACCTAAGCGAGATTTTTTTTCTCTCCTTGATGAGAAAGCTTTCTCGCTTAGGTGAGAAAAGATTGATATTAATACTCTTTTTCTCTCATAAACTCATCAGCTACATACAAATTGCCATACAGGTACAGACCTGTACTCTTATCATGTAAATCCGCACAGGTTTGACTGGCATAAAATAGCTCCAAAGCTCTTTCCGGAGCAATGTTCAGCCGCTTTGCCAACTCTGCCGAAATCTGCCCAATACGATTGCTTAATATCATCTCCTGAATTTCAGGAGATTTAATAGGATCATTCTGCCGATTCTGTTCCATGATATACTTTGGTCTTCATTGTCCGGCCTCCCAATTTGTTAGACATTCTATCATATTCTTCGTCACATTCTCGCGACTTTCAGTATGAAGCATCTCATAATTAGACCATATATAATTACGAATCATTCCGACACGCTTCATGCGCTCAAATATTTCATGATAGGATTTACCCAATGCACCGGCTGTGCCTTCTATGCAAGATGCAACGAAAGCCAACTTGATTTCAGTCTGTGATAATTCTATAAGTTTTTCCATATCGTTTCTTCTCTACCAACGCAACATTAAGACGATTCAGCCCTTTATTTTTCATAAGACTTTCGTTTTAATATCTGCAAAAATAATATTTTTCAGCCGATATCATTCCAAAAGGAGAAGAAAAACTACACAGTAGCCGGAAAGCTATAAACGGCAAAATCCCCGACAACTCTCTCGCTGCCGGGGATTAAGCTAATTAAACAACATTTTACCTCACGTAATTGAGAAGGGACAAATCAAAATTTAAATCCAATCTTAATCGTCGGGGCAGCCAGTACACTAAAGTTGTGGCTGTCCGCGGAGAGGTTTCCTAAACCTTCCTGAGGTTTATACGTAGTCATATTGTAAGTATATGCAAAGGGATCAACCTGTACACCTACATACATTGCGGGCAGAACAAAATAATCGACGCCGAATGTAATGGCACCACGGAGATTATAAGTCTCAGCAGTAGATTTGCCCATCGTTTCGTACTCGTCATATTTCATCTCGTTCAAACCGTATGCGAAACCCACGCGTACACCTAAGTAAGGCATGAGGTTAGGGACCTTCTTGATTTTCAAGTATCGATCTACTCCCACAAACACGTTGTAGGAGAATGATTGGGCGTCTGCCACGGCACGATAGTTGGGGATTTCTCCCATATTATCTTCGGCCGAGCCTGCATTGTCATCGATGGTGCCGGGAACAGCTGAATAACCGGGGTTATTCGTAAAGTTCAAGCCTCCACCCAGATTCAGTTTCCACAAGTCTTTGAAGAACCAGCCTCCTTCGAATCCAACCATCAGTTTTTTGTCCGACCAGTTGGTAGAAAGAGCCGCTGCTTCATAATTCGTCAACGTGCCCGGTAGAGCCGTGACGCTTGCGTAGCTATTGTAGCCCACTGTTGCCGCAATCGTGAAATCGCCCTTCTTTGGAGTGAAGTCTTTAGAACAGCTTTTCTCCTGCGCATTCACAGCAAGACACATGATGGACATAACAGCTACTATTGAAAGTTTCTTTAGTCTCATATTATTCATTTTTACTTTTTAATGATTAGCAGTAAATGCGTCTCCATTATTCTTCTTCTTTCGGCATCACCTCGTCCAAAGCGGCTTTGGCAGCAGCTACAGCAACTTCTCTTGCTTTGACTACCACTTCCTTGGCGGCTATCTTGACTTTCAGGTCGGCAATGGCGGCTTCTTTAGTCTGAATTTCAGAAAGATCGGTATTGTCTTTCTCCAGAGCTTCAATCTGAGTTTGATAAGACTCGATTTGAGCATTGACAGCATTAGCACCCATCAAAATTTCATTATCATCCCGAACATTATCTCCATTTAAATCAACCCAAGTATTGAAAAGCAATGCATATACTGCCCAATAATCAGCATTTACTTTCAGATATGCTACATAAGCATCTTGCGTAACCTTCCAGGCTGCAACCTTTGCTTCGTAGGCTTTCACCCCTGCCTCATTACGGGCATCCATCTTCTTCTGCAATTCGGCTATGTTGGCATCATATTTCTGATACATATCCCAACCCTTCTTCAAAGCCTGAATTCGCATTGTGTAATTTTCAACACGCCCCTTATAATTAGTTATATTATTAGACAATATTTCTTCATTATTGATAGAATTTCTATAAAGACGGGTATATTCATCAATATCAGCCTGTTCTTTTGCAGCATCCAGTTTCGTTTTCAAGTATGCAGTAGAGTCAACGGCATTTCTGATCGGCTTCAGGATTTCTTTTCCATCCTTATCATAACCTATCACAGTGGTAGCCTTACCATTATATTGTGCCTGGTTATATTCCAATTGCTTTTTATAAAAATCGAGCGAACTCTCATTACCCTCTATTTGGTTATTCACATAAAGCTCTACCGTACGAATATCTGTAGACAATTCTCCGAATTTGATATATATGGAATCACCATAAGATTGCACAAATTCGTTATCCTCATCTATTTTATAAGTATACCGCTTTGAAGTGAAATATTTATAACTCCGCGGCATATAACTGTAAAAACCCACATTAAAAGAAGTTTCATCCCCTTCTTCATTTTTCAAATATACCGTACCACGAGTCGTAACAAAACGATAGAAGTCATCTGCCTCAATAGCCTCATCCGCTGCATCAACAATGTTCAGATCCACTTTCACTTCATTTAATGCATAAGATTTAGCATAATAAGCATCAGCCAGCTTAGATCTCTCACCCGAAAGAGTATTATACTCATTGCGCAAAGCCGTTACATCTTCCGTATAATTAGTATACTTCTGATATTTCTCAATATACATCTTATACAAAGCAATGTTATTATTGTTCTCTGCAATTTTAGCGTCTTTGGCTTCCTTCAATGTAGTCAAACCATTCTCCAATGTAGCCAGACGGGTCTTCATGCTGATAAGAGAATTCTGGGCGGTAATCAAATTATCGACAGCATCGCTATATGCCGTAGCTCTTTCCTGCAACTTTTGTCTTTCCGCTTCGATTTTGTCTTTCTCAGCCTGCGTTGTAGCATTATCCAGTTGCTTTTGAGCATCCAGCAATTCCTGTTCCGCCTTCTTCATAGCCAGCTGGGTTTCCAGCAAAGTAGCCTGATTTTCCTGCTCCATCCGTTCCATTTCGGCAGCGACTTTAGCGAGTTTCTCTTCGGCCAGTTTCTTGTCCACTTCCAGTTGTGCCATTTCTGCTTCCAGAGCAGCCTGCAACTTTTCATTTTCAATTTTTGCCGCTTCATTTTCTATTTCGGCGGCTTCTTTCTGCAATGCAATCAGTTCGGCCTGCTTCTTTTCCAATTCAGCTTCTGCCAATGCTTTGGCTGCCGCAGCCTGCTGCGCTGCAACTTCCGCGGCTTTCAGCTTGGCCTCAGCATTCGCCATCGTCACTTTGGCTTCAGCGGCAGCCTTCTCCATGGCTGCTATAGATTTCAGTTCGGCAGTCTTCGAATTGCGTACATTCGTAACCGACTGTGATTCATTATCGTCGACGCACGCTCCCAACGACAAGGCACCCAGGAGCACTGCTATTATCATAAGTTTCTTTTTCATAACTTCATGTTTTTAATATAATTTCTTTCTATTTTTCTGTTTATCAAATAGTTCATATACTTCTGTATTATTCTTCAGCAGGCATCAGCGCATCCAAGTCGGCTTTTGCATCGGCCACTGCTATCTCCTTGGCCTTTACAACAATAGCTTGGGCATCAATCCTGAGATTCTGCTGCTTGATAGCACCTTCCGCAGTCTGAACAAATGAGAAGTCTTCATTTTCTTTCTGTAATCTTGCGATTTCACCTTCACAATCTGAAATAGTGCTTGCTAAAGCTTCAGCACCAGTTAAGCCATTTCCGTTCAAAATAGCACCGATAGCATCCAATTCAGTCTGTACATCGCTGTACGCCCAATAAGCAGTCCGTTCTGCTTTCCATGCAGTAACCTTACCGGCATAGGCTTTCACATCTTCATCATTGCGGGCGGTAATCTTGGCCTGCAAAGCTGCTTCGTAAGTATCGTATTTGGCATACAGATCGTAGAAAGCATTCAGGGCAGCAATAGTATTTGTATAATCATCAACATTCGCTTCTCTATATCCCATCTCCTCCTTTATCTTAAGCTCCACGGCTAAAGCATTCTCATATTGAGATTTATAAGTAGCTTTCTTGACAGCATCAGCTTCTTTTTCATAAGCATTCTTCAGATAAGCCGTGCTATCTACCGCATTACGAGTAATTATAGTACTTTCTACTCTTTCAATCCATGATCCCCATGACTCATTATGAAGAAGATAATATGCTGTAGCTTTACCATTATAATCAGCCTGATATTTCTTCAATTCTTCAGCACTATTTTTCTTCCACTCATCATTCTGAGAAACGAGCTCATTTACAGCCAACTCAACACGACGCACATCTTCTGTCGGTTTATCAAATTTGCACACTAAAGAATCGCCATAATACGCTGTTCCCTTATGTTCGCCGGATTCGCAAATATACTTTTTACCATAGACTCCAAACCAACTCACACTCGGCATATAGTTACTAAGTTGATTCAAAGGATAATTGTAAGTATAATAAGGAACATCCTCCCCTTCTTTATTTTTCACCGTAATCTCACGATAGCCAATCCAACGGTAGAAAGCATCCTCATAAACAGCCTGTTGAGCCTCGTCTTTTGCTTTAAAATCCACTTCAGCATTATTCAGAGCCAGTGCCAAATCCAGATAACCATCAAACAGCAAATCCTGTTGTTTACTCAATTCTTCTTCCTTGTTTGTCAACGTCAGGATTTCCTCATCAGTTTTGTAATTAGTGTATTCTTTATACTTGGCAATACGCATCTGAAACATCGCAATCGTATTGTTATTTTCCGCGATAGCTTTCTCCTTAGCAGCTTGATCGGATATCAGACCGCTTTCCAATTCCACCAATGTAGCTTTATTATCAGCCAATGTATTCTGGGCTTCAATCAATGTCTGCACAGCAGCAAAATATTTATTGGACAGTCTTTTCAACTTACGTTGCTCGGCTTCCAACTTATCTTTTTCGGCCTGCGTGGCAGCGGCGGCGAGTTGTTTATTGTAATCCACCAAAGCTTTTTGAGCATTCGCCAACCTTTTCTGAAGCTTCAACAGCTCAATCTGATTGTTTTGCGCCATCAACTCCATGCGGGCGGCAACTTCAGCCAAATCCTTTTCCGCCTGTTTTTTAGTCACTTCCAGATTGGCCAATGCAGTTTCCAGTTCTACTTGCTTTCTCTGGTTCTCGATTTTTGCGGCATCATTCTCCAAACCGGCCGCTTCTTTCTGCAATTCAACCAATTCCGTCCGTTTCTTGATTGTTTCAGCTTCAGCATTCACTTTAGCGGCCGCCGCTTTTTGTGCGTCAGCCTTTGCAGTTATCAAAGCGGCTTCGGCGTCTGCCTGAATCTTCTGTGCTTCAGCCTCCGCATTGTTCATGTCGGCTCTCGCCTGCAACTGCTCAGCCTTTGCATTGCGCACATCCGTAACGGATTGCGTTTCATTGTCGTCAACGCAAGCTCCCAGCGACAAAACGCCCAGAAGCACTGCTACCATCATGAGTTTCTTCTTCATAATTATTAAAAATTAGTGTTAGTAAAATATTGTTGTTGTTGTAACTATGACATTTTCCTATGGGGAGGGATATCCGCATAATACCGGATACGGGACCGGAATCCGTGATTGATTTTTTCCGTGCCCTATATATAGAATATAGTATATAGATATTATCGAACATGCATAAAGCTTAAAACTCCTGTTTATGCAAATATTTTCATCTGTACACTTATTAATTCCATTTTTGTTTGTCCTGTTCATTATTTAACGTTTATTGATGTATTTGTCCACAAAGATATAAATAATATAGAAACAAACAATAGGAAAACAAATAATTTTTCGGAAAACAATAGGATTTAGTCGGTATCACATGAGGATTATCACGGAAAACCGTTATGGAGAAGGTCGGTTTTCTTAATAAATGTTTCCAAGAAAAAGGATAAAAACCACAACTAACGGACGCTTTAGTAAATTATTTAAAATATACGCAAGTAGTCATGTTACACTTTTTATTTTACATAAAAAGCTTTCAGAAAAGCAATTTACCATAATTAAAAAGTAATTATTTAATCACATCAGAAGCCATTTAGTACAAGAAAAAGCCCATTTATCCAGAAAATCGGCATTATATCCTATTTTTAATACTTAAAGAAGAAAAAAGGAACAGAGGCAAATATTCATTTTCGTTTCTTTAAACACCGGCACAAAATGAGATGAAAAAGAAGTTTCAGATTTATCCAAGTTCTAGAACGGAGCAGACACAAGCCGGACAGCGCCAACACAGGGTTGGAACAAGGAGGGCCCTGCATAGAGAGGATTCATCATACACTTCCTTAGGATTCAGATACCCTTTTGCTTGTTCTTATATAGCATTCTCATCGCATTCGGATTGATTATTTTGCATTGTCCACAATTGTAGAGCATGTGCTTCACAACTCTAGGTATCGTGCTCCACATATGTGAAGCACGTAATCCAGCATAGTGGTCACATCTAAAACATCGTTTATTAACTAAAGAAACATAGGCCATTAACTAAAGAAACACAAGCGGTTAGCTAAAGAAACACAAGTGACTGACTAAAGAGACAGGCGGCAAACGAAAGAGAACATGAGCGGTTTACGCAAAAAAATGCCATATTCGTCATCTTTTTGATGAGAAGAATCATAAATACAAGAGGGTTAGAAACAGTAGACTCATGCACGGAAACAAACTACAACACCAAGATTTCCAGCAACATACGTTTATTTTTTATCAGTGCAAGCAAATTTACTTGCACTCTATTTTCATTTGCTGCCACCACCGCCGCATTGCCGATGAATAGGGAGATACAAGACATGAGTGCAAGCGTGCAAGTAAAAGTTGGTACAAACTCACTGTGAGAAAAAACGAGCCTGAGAATAAAGGCTGAAGACAAAGAAATGCCCGCCACCTACAATTTATTATTTAAATAATCCGTCAAACTATCCTCACGTTCCAAACCAAACTTTTTGCGCAACCGGTAGCGGATAGTTTCAACGCCACGAACAGAGATATTCAGTAAAGGAGCAATCTCTTTAGTGGAAAGATTCATTTTCAGATAGGCACACATCATACGCTCATTATCTGAGAGATCGGGATGACGGGCATGAAGGCGTTTCATAAAGTTGTTATGAATCAAATCGAACTGATCTTCGATGCGTTTCAGAACTTCATCACTTTGGATGTTAGAGTCAATTTTACCATTTATAATCAGAAGGAGCTGCTTACCTTCACGGGCGCCCTCCCCTTTCAGAGAGGAAGCCACTTTGAAAATTTCCGATTTGATCTCCGTCAACATCTCGTTTTTACGGACAAAGTTTATCATCAGGTTAGCCATCTCCTGGCTTTTATGCTGCAAGTCGTACTCCAGCTTTTCTTTCTCCAATTGCATAATCTGTTTTTCGCGTCGGGATTTTTCAGCCTCAAACTCCTTCTCCATTTCATGCAATTCTTTATCTTTCTCCACAACTGCCTGTTGCTTCTTCCGTTTCACACGTACATCATCCCAGCGGTAAATATACCAGACGCCCAACAACATAAGGACGAAATAGAAGACGTAGGCGGGCACACTGCGATACCAAGGCGGAAGAATACGGAAAGAAAGTTCATCCAATGAAGTAGTACCGTCCGGATAAATGGCTTTTACTTCAAAAGTATAATCACCTTCGGACAGATTACTATATTCCTTGGTATGCACAGTGGTATAGTCCGACCATGCTCCTTCATTCAAACGATACTGAAAACGAATATCATCTCCTCCAAAAGCCAAGAAAGAAAGACTATAATCGAACCGAACCGAATTGGATGTATAGTTAATAGCGAGGGACGGCTTCTTTCCTAGAAAATTAGCTGTATATATCAAAGAATCTTTAGGATAGGTAATATACATATTCCGGATATATACGGAATGGGCAAGATCTTGCCGGTGCTTCACCGCCGGAATCGTGAACAGGGCAAATCCCTCTTCATTCGGAATCACCATAAGCGAATCCGATAAAGGAACAATGGCATACGTCGGCACCAACTCAAGCAAAGATTGGGGAATGGAATTGATACTGGTATTGGCTCCCCTCTTATAAGTCCCCAGATTAGCTATACAAATTTCATAAGGGCTCAGACTGATGAGCCGGTCATGATATTCCAATAGACGCGTATAGGGAGCAGTGCCATTCAACAAATTATTCATATCGCTGCAAGGCTCCATCATATCTTTGTGAATATTATATTTATAGATACCGTGGGAAGTGGCAAAATAAACACGGCCTTCTATTTTAGCTACATAAATATCACGCTCAACCGGAAAGCCTTCTGCCACACCATAGGATTTTACACTGATCTGACGAGTTAAATCCTCACTCAACTCCACACGGGTGATAATGCCGGAATTATGAACCCATAGAATCCTGGCAGACTCCTGCTCAAACAAACGGCTTGAGTCAACAAATCCTTCGATCTTACAAAGCATATGCCATTCGCCCGCTTTCTTCTCCAAAAGATAAATGCCATTATACACCCCTACAAACATACGATCGGGTCGCCCCATAACCTCTTGACAGCACCAGGCACCCGTAATATCCGTGATTCTATGTATACTTGTACCTTTAATCTGAAAAATTCCACGATCATGAAGACAAAACAGATCATCACCAATTTTACAAAGGTTCCACACCTGACCACTGGATTGAGGAACGGGATGAATATCCGGTAAACTACCGTTCAGCTTCACCGGATAAGAAGTATAATAAAGCCCCCGATTGGTACCCAGATACAAATAGCCATTCTCAACAGCCGCCGCATAGCCCGTACCGTAAGAATAAGGATATGAATACAAATTGGTAAAAGGAGAGCTCAGACAAACATGATCAATACCACTATCCAAACCCGCCCACAAGTTTCCCTGGCCGTCGAAGGCTACGGAAAGCACCGTATTATTACGCAGTCCGTTATTCTCGTTGAAGTATTTCACATCCATGGTAGCGCAATCTATCAGTAATAAGCCTTTATGAATAGTTCCCAAAGCTATCTTATCATCTTGAGCAGCCACACAAAAAACTTCGTTCTCACGCATAAAGTCCTCTGCACCGGTAATAAAAGGAGCAATGGTACGGCCATTATAATAAAACAGACCGTCATACGCCGTCACGATGATGATTCCCCCACCCTTATGTGGAATGATTCCACGGATACGATTGGAAGCCAGGGAATCCGCACCCTGCAATGGAAAGAAAGTATTTCCGACCAGTACCCACACACCACGATCGGTACCTATATAGAGGATACCGTTCACCATATTGGAACAGTCGATCTTGGCATTCATTTCGATAGCGGTATATTTTCCATTCAGATATTTCACTACACGGTCATCGCCTTGTATATAAAGGATATTATCCGCCTCATGGATTCCCCACACATTGCCAAGCATACGAACAGAGTTGTCAAGCGTATCGGACATGCAGTGGTAAATCAGTTCGCCGTCTTCTGCCGGTTCGTAATAGCCAAATTCATTAATACCACCGGCATAGATTCTTTTCTGAATAGTGGATGCCAATACGGAACGCACATCCGAGAAGTTATTTAACGGAAATACTTTCCACACATTACCATCAAATTGCACCATGCCGTTTTTATTGGCAAAATACACCCAATGGTCATCATAAGGAGCTATTTGCCAAGTCTGAGGACCTTTCCCATAAAGGCTTTTATCAAAGTTTACAATGAAGTTGTTCCAACCGGCAAACGCCTTACCAAAAGGGATCAGAAAGAGAAAAACGAAGAGTACATAGAAGGTATAAGGTTGTTTTCGTATCATAATATTAGGTTTTACAGAGCAAAGCTATTACTTTTTTCGTAAAAAACAAATAAAAAAGAGATACATTCTTGTTAGAACATATCTCCTTTTCTTTGAGCCTCTTGTCGGATTCGAACCAACGACCCCGAGATTACAAATCACGTGCTCTGGCCAACTGAGCTAAAGAGGCGGGTGGGTAAGCTTACTATATCGCGCCGCTACAACCAACTACCTTTGCTGCGATCAAGCCCTGGAGGATTCGAAGGGAGCTGGCCGTATAGGACTTACCCGTATTTTCGTTTGCGGGTGCAAAGGTATGCATTTTTATTAAACCTGCAATACTTTGCCCAAACTTTTTTCAACTTTAACAAGAATACGGGGGTTACAAACAATATTATTTATACCTTTGCGCCATTATTCCTAATGAAAGATGACAGAGAACAAAGGTTACTTACAACGATATGCCATGTTATTCGGCACTTACCTGGGAGGATTTTGGATTTTGAAGTTCATTTTATTTCCTTTAGGGTTAACTACACCGTTCCTATTTTTCCTCTTTGCAGGACTAACTCTATGCGTGCCTTTTATGGCGTATTATTATGTACGAATGTACCGTAACCAAGTTTGCGGTGGTGCCATCAGTTTTCTTCACGCGTGGATTTTCACTGTATTTATGTATATGTTTGCCGCATTGCTTACAGCGGTAGCTCATTATGTATATTTCCGTTTTATTGATCAAGGGTTTGTGCTAAACACATACGAAAGCTTACTGAACAGCCTGACCAGTCATACCATACCGGGGATGGATGCCTATGTAGAGCAGTTTAAAGAAATTATAAGTGCGATGCGTTCGCTATCTCCAACAGATATCACCATGCAACTGATGTCTCAGAATGTATTCTACGGATCATTACTTGCTATCCCCACCGCCTTGTTTGTCATGAAGCGCCCACCGGCAGAGCATATAGGCGGAAGATAAAGATGAATCATTAAAATGAGTGATAAAGTAAAAAAGCAGATGTGATTTCAACCCTAATTCATAATTCATAAATCATAAATCACAAGATGGATATTTCAGTTGTCGTTCCTTTATATAATGAAGAAGAATCACTTCCGGAACTGTACGCATGGATTGAACGGGTAATGAAAGCCAATGGTTTTTCATACGAAGTAATTTTCGTAAATGACGGAAGTACCGACCGTTCCTGGCAAATTATCGAAGAACTGAGCCGAAAATCGGATACCGTGCATGGCATCAAGTTCCGCCGTAACTATGGCAAATCGCCGGCATTGTACTGTGGCTTTGAGAAGGCACAGGGAGATGTAGTCATCACCATGGATGCAGATTTGCAGGATAGCCCGGACGAAATACCCGAACTGTACCGCATGATTACGGAAGACGGCTATGATCTGGTATCCGGATGGAAAAAGAAACGCTACGACCCACTTTCAAAAACCATTCCTACAAAAATATTCAATGCAACAGCTCGTAAAGTGTCGGGCATCAAGAACCTGCACGACTTTAACTGTGGATTGAAAGCCTACAAAATGGATGTGGTGAAGAACATCGAAGTGTACGGAGAAATGCACCGCTATATCCCCTACCTCGCCAAAAATGCCGGTTTCAAAAAGATCGGAGAAAAAGTAGTTCAGCACCAGGCACGTAAATTCGGAAAGACAAAGTTCGGCGGTTTAAACCGTTTCTTCAATGGATATCTGGATTTGATTTCACTCTGGTTCTTGTCAGCCTTCGGAGTAAAACCCATGCATTTTTTCGGGTTGCTCGGTTCACTGATGTTCATCTTCGGCTTTATCTCAGTGATTATTGTAGGAATCACGAAACTGTATAATATGTATAACGGAATGCCTTACCGCCTGGTTACGGACTCTCCCTACTTCTACTTATCGCTGACCGCCATGATCATCGGAACTCAACTGTTCCTTGCAGGCTTCCTTGGCGAACTGATTTCGCGTAACGCTCCTGAACGAAATAAATATCAAATAGAAAAAACAATATAGACTATGAAAAAATTAGTAAAACTGATATTGCTTTGTCTGATTGCTTATCCCATCATCAGTATCGTTTCTTCTTGTTCAGAAGAAGAAGATTGCTCCATGAATGCACGTCCGATGATGGAATGTTATCTATATACGGTGGACAGGGAAAGTAAAAGAGTGCTCAACGATACCCTCGACTCACTGACTATTACAGCTTTCGATACGGACTCCGTCATTCTTAACAATCAGAAAAGAGTACATTCGCTATCATTGCCTCTGCGCTATACAGCAGATTCTACCGTATTGATATTTCACTATAGCAAAGATCCCAAGATTAAAAAAGACACTATTATTATCTATCAAAAGAATACGCCCTATTTCCTGTCAATGGATTGTGGCTATCAGATGAAACAAAGCATCACAGGCGGAGCGTACAGTCGCTATCTACTTGACTCCATATATATTCAAGAAAAAGAAGTAAGCATTTATGGAACGGAAAATCTTAAGCTCTTTTATCCTCAGCCTTAGTCTGGCATTTTTCTTGCTGACAGGGCTTCCGGTACAGGCACAGAACAGCAACCGGCCTCCCGCTTCCAATCCACCCAAGAAGGAGGAAAAGAAAGAAGCGGATGAGAATGTCTTCCCGCTATACAATGGCGTGACTGTCAGTGTAGACCTGTGGGGAATCGGAAGCAAAGTTCTGGGAGGTGATTTCTTAAGCTCGGAAGTAGCTGTCGACGTCAACCTTAAAAACCGTTTCTTCCCGATAGTGGAACTTGGATATGGCAGCACCGATGCATGGAATGATAACGGAACGAATTACAAAAGTAATGCACCTTATTTCCGTATCGGTATGAACTACAACGCTCTTTATAAGAAGAAATTCGATAATTTCCTGTTTGTCGGTTTACGTTATGCAATGAGTAGTTTCAAGTATGATATAACAACTCTCCCTGTGACTGATCCCATTTTTGACGGAAGTATCGGAAACCCCAATCAAATGGATGGTATCTGGGGAGGAAGCGTACCATTCAACCATAAAGGAATGAAAGGTTCAATGCAATGGTTTGAATTCTGCGTTGGCATACGCGCACATATCTGGAAACAGTTCTACATGGGCTGGGGATTGCGCTTCAAATTCCGTACAAGTTCATCAACCGGAGAATACGGTGATCCGTGGTATGTACCCGGATTCGGCAAATATGGCTCTAACACCATGGGCGTAACCTATACAATCACATATAAACTACCCTATTAAACTATGAACGGATTAGAGATTTGGCTTCTTGCTGTGGGACTCGCGATGGACTGTTTCGCAATCTCCATAGCCAGTGGTATTCTTCTGAAACGTACGCTGTGGCGGCCCATGCTGACCATGGCTTTTTTCTTTGGATTATTCCAAGCTATCATGCCACTCCTCGGATGGATAGGTGCCAGCACGTTCAGCCACCTAATAGAAAGTCTGGATCATTGGATTGCGTTCATCATCCTTGCTTTCCTGGGCGGACGCATGGTCAGAGAGTCTTTCAAAGACGAAGATTGCAAAAAAGAGTATGACCCGAAAAGTCTGAAAGTAGTGCTCGCATTAGCCGTTGCAACCAGTATAGATGCACTGGCCATTGGTGTCTCATTTGCATTTCTGGGGATGCGGGATTTCTCGGAAATACTGGCACCCATTTCTATCATCGGTTTCGTATCTTTCATTATGTCCCTCATCGGATTACTGTTCGGTATCCGTTTTGGTTGCGGCATTGCACGAAAGTTGCGGGCAGAACTCTGGGGAGGTATTATCCTGATTATCATCGGCACAAAAATATTAATAGAACATTTGTTCTTCAGTTAAATTTCGCTTATGGAAAAGAAAGTACAGAGAAATTTCTTATGGATTGCCCTGCTTGTATTGGGAACAATTTGGATACTTGCACGTCATAACCGTACGCAACCTTATTATACAGTCAACGGACTGATATTCGGCACAGTTTATAATATAACTTATCAATATGACGATGATCTGAAAGCTGAAATCGATGAAGAATTGAAGAGATTTGACGGTTCGCTATCTCCCTTCAATGATACGGCCACAATTACACGAATCAACCGGAATGAGGATATTGTACCAGATACCTTCTTTACAAATGTATTCCATCGTAGTATGGAAATATCCAAAGAAACGAATGGTGCATTCGATATTACGGTTGCTCCACTGGCCAATGCCTGGGGGTTTGGTTTCAAGAAAGGCGCATTTCCTGACTCCGCTATGATAGACAGCCTGCTGGAAATTACAGGATATACGAAAGTAGTTCTGTCAGAAGAAGGTAAAGTAGTGAAACAGGATGAGCGCATGATGCTCTCATGTAGTGCAGTAGCCAAGGGATATGCAGTGGATGTAATAGCACAGTTTCTTGCGAAGAAAGGCATCACGAATTTCATGGTAGATATAGGCGGAGAGATCGTAGCACGGGGAGAAAATCCCAAGAAAGAACTATGGCGCATTGGAATCAATAAGCCGGTTGATGATTCACTGTCCATTAATCAGGAGTTACAAACAGTACTGAATGTAACGGATGTAGGCATTGCAACCTCAGGCAATTATCGCAACTTCTATTACAGAGATGGAAAGAAATATGCACATACCATAGACCCAAGAACAGGATATCCCGTACAACACAATATCTTATCTGCCACTGTAGTAGCCAAAGACTGTATGAGCGCTGATGCTTATGCCACCGCATTCATGGTAATGGGATTGGAAGAAGCGGAACGTTTTGCCAATGCTCATCCGGATATTGATGCGTGCTTCATTTATACGGATGGGAATGGAGAACTTCAAACGTACTATACGAAAGGAATGGAACGGTTTATAACAAAAAAATGATAATTTACCAGCGTAGCGCTGGAGCAAGGTTTCCCTTCGGCGTGCAAGTAATCTTTCAGACACGGATGACACGGATGACGCGGATTCTTTTTTCCTTCGGTGTGATATGCCGGTATGTATAGCGCAGCTTTAAAAATCCGCGTCATCCGTGTCATCCGCGTCTAAAAGATTAAAGTCCGCGTTCGTCCGCCTTATCCGCGTAGTCCGCGTACCCATTCCCTCGCCGCTAAATTATCATTTATAGAATACAAAATACACTGCCAATACCAGGCAAATGAATGCCGCAAAATGATTCCAGTGCAGGCTTTCACCTTTAAAAAGGACAGTAGTAAATACAGTGAAAATAATAAGAGTAATCACCTCCTGAATTATCTTCAACTGTATCAATGAAAAAGGACCGCCATTGCCTATAAACCCAATACGGTTGGCCGGAACCAAGCAGAAATATTCCGCAAGAGCAATGCTCCACGAAAACAAAATGATGGCATAAAGCGGCCAGTTTGTAATAATTTTCATGTCTTGCAACTTCAGATGACCATACCAAGCAAAAGTCATAAAGACATTGGAGACAATTAAAAGCAGAATCGTATAAAGACCTTTCATTTCAGTTATGAATATTTAAGCGATAATTAATTAATCTAAATTACTAACTTTTTTAGGAAGAAGCTCTTCCTGAACATTTGCCATACTTCCCCAAAGACTATAACGAGCTTCCGGATTCATTTCTTCCAGTTGATGCAAAATGTCTTTCATATTGCTTCGATGAGATTGCGCTTCATAAGGGCAATTCTTCACCTGTTTCCGATATCCCCTTATCTGTGCCAGTTCCAGCAAATCAGACTCATGTACCAAACACATCGGACGGATAATCGTCATATCGAACTTCTTCATTACCAAACGAGGAGGCATGGAACTAAACGCGCCCTGAAAAGTGATATTCATCAATAATGTTTCCAGAATATCATCCATGTGGTGTCCCAATGCTATTTTATTACAACCTTGTTCCTTGGCAACAGTAAACAACGCCTTACGCCGATTCCATGAACAAAGAAAACAAGGTGACTTACGCGTATCCGTACTTGCATCGAACTCCGTCTCATACAGTACGAAAGGGATATTCCACGACTCAACATACTCACGCAGATATGCTAAATCACTCTGATAAGGTATATTCTTCATAACCACATGAACGGCAACCACGGAAAATCTGGGCTTAAAGACACGGGCGCGCTTTGCCAACAATTCCACCAACGCCAAAGAGTCTTTGCCACCGGAAAGTCCGATGAGGATTTTATCCCCATCCTCTATCAGCCCATATTCTACCAGTCCCTTACTAAACCGCTTTTCTATGCGGCGGATGGTCTTCTCTTCTTCAGTAAATTGCGCCATAATAATTCAAAGCTACGAGTTACAAGCTAAGAGCTACAAGTCCCATGCGGACGTTACGCAACTACTTGTAGCTCGTAGCTCATGTAGCTTATAGCTCTTTTACTCTTTGTCCTGCAAAAGTAAGAGAAAAGAATGATTTAAAGAAGAATTAACATAATAGAATAACGGAAAGCAGCATTATTCCCGATTAATTTGTATTTTTGAACATTCGAATTTGTAAGTTGGATAACTAGCATGAAAAAGAGATATATTTTACTCCTTCTATTTTGTCTCGTATTAGTCGGTGCATCGGCACAGACGTTGGAACAAGCTAAAGCTTTTTACAACAAGGGGCAGTACGAGAAAGCCAAACCCGTTTTCAAAAAATTCGTCAGGACACAACCGGCAAACGGAAATTATAATTTATGGTACGGTGTATGCTGCTTGGAAACAGGAGAACCTGACGTAGCCCTGAAATACCTGGAAACAGCCGTTAAGAAACGTATCCCCAGCGGACAACTGTATCTGGCACGAAATTATAACGACCTGTATCGTTTTGAAGATGCCATCAAGTGTTACGAAGAGTATATCAGTGATCTTTCCAAACGAAAAAGGTCTACCGCAGAAGCTGAAAAACTTCTGGAAAAGAGCAAGACCAATCTCCGCATGCTGAAAGGTATTGAAGAAGTGTGCATTATCGATAGTATCGTAGTGGATAAAGACCGCTTTTTGGAAGCTTATAAAATCAGTCCGGAATCCGGTAAATTATTCACGTACAACGATTTCTTCCAGAATAAAGAAGAAATAGAAGCTACTGTATACGAAACTGAACTCGGTAATAAGATTTATTACGGTGAACGCCAGCCTGATGGCAAACTCAGCATCCTTGCCCGCAACAAGATGCAAGGCGAATGGAGTAAAGGCAGCCTATTGCCCGGTAGCATCAACGACTCCATCAACGCTAATTATCCGTACGTATTGACGGATGGTGCAACTATCTACTATGCCGCCGACGGTGAGAATTCAATAGGTGGATATGACATATTTGTTACCCGCTACAATACGAATACCAATACTTATCTGACTCCGGAGAATGTGGGCATGCCATTCAATTCTCCTTATAACGACTATATGTTTGCCATCGACGAGTTCAACAACCTCGGATGGTTTGCTTCCGATCGCTACCAACCGGAAGGGAAAGTATGTATTTACGTATTTATTCCCAACTCTTCCAAACGGGTGTATAACTACGAAGCTATGGACAAGAAAAAAGTTGTCCGACTTGCTCAAATTCACTCCCTGAAAGATACATGGGTAGATCAAAATACAGTATCTGATGCCAAACGCCGCCTGCAAGCCGCTATCAGTGAAAAGCCACAAGCCGAACGGAGCTATGACTTTGAATTTGTAATTGATGACCACACTACGTATTATCAATGGAGTGATTTTAAATCACCCCAGGCCAAGAGCTTATTCAGCAAATACCGCCAATTGGAGAAAAGCTTCAGACAGCAGCAAAACAAATTGGAAGAGCAACGCTCCTTGTACTCCCGTGCCAAGGAAAGCGATAAAGCCAAACTGGCTCCCGCCATACTCGACCTGGAAAAACAGATACAACAATTATCAGGTGAATTGGAGAAGGCCGCCATTGAAGTGCGTAATACAGAAAAACAATCCTTTAAATAGAAAACTATGGACATACTTATCATCATTGTACTCATTGTTGCGGCAGTTATCCTGTTCTTGGTAGAACTGTTCGTCATCCCGGGCATCAGCATAGCCGGAATTCTGGCCGGAGCTTGCATGATCTATGCCAACTACTATGCCTTTGCCTATCTGGGTACAACGGCTGGTTTCATCACGCTCGGTGTATCGGCAATAGCCTGCATAGGCTCATTGATACTCTTCATGCGCTCCAAGACCTTGGATAAAGTGGCGTTGAAGAAGAATATCACATCGAAGGTGGACCGTACGGCCGCGGATCAAGTAAAAGTAGGCGATACGGGTGTGGCCATTACACGCCTGGCACTGATCGGCAATGCCGAAATAGACGGCAACATCGTGGAAGTGAAATCCATGGACGGATTTCTGAATGAAAAAACCCCTATCATTGTAAACCGTATTACGGACGGCGTTATCATGGTAGAAAAGAAAAAAGATTAATATTCACACTTAATATCTTATAAATCATGAACGTAGACACTATGTACCTAACTGCCTTTCTTGTGATAGGAGGCATTATCTTCATCGTACTGTTCTTCCACTATGTTCCTTTCTTCCTATGGTTGTCCGCCAAAGTTTCGGGAGTCAGGATTTCATTGGTGCAATTGTTTTTAATGCGTATCCGTAACGTACCTCCCTACATCATTGTACCGGGTATGATTGAAGCACACAAAGCCGGATTGAGCAACATTACCCGCGACGAGCTGGAAGCTCACTACCTGGCTGGTGGACACGTAGAAAGAGTAGTGCACGCCTTGGTATCCGCCTCTAAAGCTAATATTGAATTATCCTTCCAGATGGCTACCGCAATCGACCTTGCCGGACGTGATGTGTTCGAAGCCGTTCAGATGTCGGTAAACCCGAAGGTAATCGATACTCCTCCGGTGACCGCCGTAGCAAAAGATGGTATCCAGTTGATAGCCAAAGCCCGTGTAACGGTACGCGCCAATATCCGCCAGTTGGTGGGTGGTGCCGGTGAAGACACTATCCTGGCCCGCGTAGGCGAAGGTATCGTATCTTCCATCGGTTCGTCCGAAAACCACAAGTCAGTATTGGAAAACCCAGATTCAATCTCCAAACTTGTGCTCCGCAAGGGTCTGGATGCCGGTACAGCTTTCGAAATCCTGTCCATTGATATCGCTGATATCGATATAGGTAAGAACATCGGTGCGGCTTTGCAGATAGACCAGGCAAATGCAGATAAGAATATCGCCCAGGCCAAAGCTGAGGAACGCCGTGCAATGGCCGTGGCCAGCGAACAGGAAATGAAGGCGAAAGCTCAGGAAGCACGCGCCAAGGTGATCGAGGCGGAAGCCGAAGTACCTAAGGCCATGGCAGAAGCATTCCGTAACGGCAACCTGGGCATCATGGATTATTATCGGATGAAGAACATCGAAGCTGATACTTCCATGCGCGAAACCATAGCCAAACCATCGGGAAACAACTCAAACCAGCCGTTGAGTAAATAACCGGTAGAATTATTGCCCCAGAAAAACGTCGGAACCGGTGAACAGTAATCCCGTTCCGGCGTTTTCTATTTATAAACGTATCAACCAAAAAATCCAGAATATGAAAAAGTATTTTGCATCTTCCGAACTTATTATCAATGATGACGGTTCAGTTTTTCATCTGCACGTAAAGCCTGAGTGGCTGGCAGACAAAGTAATCCTGGTGGGCGACCCGGGCAGAGTGGCACTGGTAGGCTCACACCTTGAGAATAAAGAATGTGAAGTGGAAAGCCGCGAGTTCAAAACCATTACAGGTACTTACAAGGGCAAACGCATCACGGTGGTTTCTACGGGTATTGGTTGCGACAACATCGATATTGTGATGAACGAACTGGACGCCTTGGCCAACATCGACTTCAACACACGTGAAGAAAAGCCCCAACTTCGCCAGTTAGAACTGGTACGCATCGGTACTTGTGGCGGTTTGCAACCGAATACGCCCGTAGGTACATTTATCTGCTCGCAAAAGTCCATTGGTTTCGATGGCCTGCTGAACTTCTATTCAGGGCGCAATGAAGTGTGCGACCTGCCATTTGAACGTGCGTTCCTGAACCACATGGGATGGTCGGGGAATATGTGCGCACCTGCTCCGTATGTGATCGACGCCAATGCCGAACTGATAGAGCGCATTGCCGGAGACGATATGGTACGTGGTGTAACGATTGCCGCCGGTGGTTTCTTTGGCCCGCAAGGACGCGAACTACGTATTCCGCTGGCCGACCCGAAGCAGAATGAAAAAATCGAGAACTTTGAATACAATGGCTATCGCATTACGAACTTCGAGATGGAAAGCTCCGCACTGGCCGGTTTGAGCCGCCTGATGGGACACAAGGCGACCACGGTATGCATGGTCATAGCCAACCGGTTGATTAAAGAAGCCAATACAGGCTACAAGAATACGATTGACACTTTGATAAAAACCGTACTGGACAGAATTTAAGAAACATCCACTCAAATATACTTGATGATTGTTTCCTTCAATCTTTCGTAAGTATATGGTTTGGCAATAATATCATTGCATCCGGCGGCTAATGCTTGTTGTTGTTCTATCAGGAAAGCATTGGCCGTCACCGCAACGATAGGCAGATCGATGTCCACGGTACGTATCTTTTCCGTAGCCTGAATACCGTTCATCACCGGCATGCGGATGTCCATCAATATCAGGTCGGGACGCTCGCGCAAGAAACTATTTACGGCCTCTTCGCCATTGGTAACCCACGAAATGGTGTAGTCCTTCTTCAGCAAAATGTTTATCTGCATAAAGTTAGACTCCGTATCTTCGGCTATCAGAATTTTCTTCCTGCCGTCTGATCTTCGCTCTACGTGGGCATTGATTTCAACAGGTTCACCATCCGCTCCCAACACAAACTGGCGGTAAGGAAGGGTCATCACGAAAGTGCTCCCCACTCCTACTTCGGACTCTACGGAAATCTTTCCTCCCAATCTCTCCACGATGCTCTGGCAGATGGGGAGCCCCAACCCCGTGCCCTGAACAAAATCGTTCAGCTTTTCGAAACGGTTGAAAATCAAGGGCAATTTCTCCTTCGCAATGCCGCAACCGGTATCCGTTACATACACCTTCAACCATTCTCCACATACCTCCAACCCCAGGGTGATGGCCCCTTCATAGGTATTCTTAATGGCATTGGAGAGGAAGTTGAACAGCACTTGCGTAATCCTGTTCCGGTCCACCATAATCCAGATTTCCTCATCGGGGCGTATCACATTCAATCGGATGCCCGTTTTCATTTTCAGGCGATGCACTTTCTCCACTTCGTCAATCAGTCCGGTCATTTCGACCAACTGGAAGTTCATTTCCGATTTTCCCGACTCGATGCGGGAAAGATCCAGAATGTCATTTATGAGTTGCAACAACAGGTTGCTATTCTTCTGGATGATGTTCAGGTATTCGGCTTTCTCCACTTCATCTTCCGTCAAAGCTATGATTTCAGAGAATCCCACGATAGCATTCAAAGGAGTGCGGATTTCGTGGCTCATATTGGCCAGAAACACCGATTTCATGCGGTCGGCCTCTTCTGCCCGTTGCTTCGCCTCGATGAGTTCATTGGAGCGTTGCACCCTGTCACCGATATCGTGTATCAATGCCATCACTTTATTATCTTCGAACGGAGCGATGCGTGCCTGGAAATAATGCCTTTCGCAATCATCCACATCCAAGGGATACTCTATCTCCTTCAACTCCCCGTCTTCGAGGCATTGACGTATGTTCCGTAGAAACAGGTCGCTGACTTCGGGAGAATAGATGGTGCGCCCGTCCGCTCCCCGTAGCTGTTCAACGGGATGGAGCAAAATGGTATCAGAAGACATTAACACGTCGGTGATGAAGAAATCCTGATCCAAAATAAATATAAATTCAGGCAATGCCTGTATTATCTTCCGGTTTCGCTCTTCCACGCGCGATATGTGTGCTTCGCGTTCGCACTGCCCGGTGACGTTCACGGTATAGCACAAGAGCCTTTCCGGATTTCCACTTCTATCTTTCTCTACAGATAAGAGGTGGTCCTCCAACCAGACTATTTCGCCATGCGCGCCTACGCAACGCACGCGTAAGACTTTGGACTCTTCAAAGCCATCCAATTTCTTTTGAAAGCCATCCAACGACACCAAATGCTTATCATCGGGATGCACAAAGCTACAGAACTCTTCCAAATTCTGATAACGGATGCCGACTTTATCCAAGCCTAAACTTTCGAAATATTCCTGAGTGAAAGTGCACTCCAGGGTATTGATATTTATCTCCCAGAGAGCAATTTGATGGGCAGCCAGAACGGAGTTGACCTTCAATAATTTCTCTTTCAGTAGTTCCGTGTTCTCGTCTTTCTCGGTAGTATGAGAAGCGGAATCATGCATTTTTATTTTGTCTTGCGCCATAATAACAAAGTGTATCATGTAAAGGCTACGAAAATTGAGCAAATGTAATAAAAAAGAGTAAGTAATATACAATCGTGTTCTTTTTTTTACCCCAAAAGGCTATCTTTGCAACTCAAATAACAATTTTTATGATGAATCAGGATACCATCTGTGCCATTGCCACGGCTCAAGGAGGAGCAATCGGAAGCATTCGCGTCTCAGGAGCGGACGCCATTCGTATCACCAGCCGCATTTTCACCCCGGCAAAATCCGGTAAAACGCTGGCGGATTGCAAACCTTATACACTGACTTTCGGGAAGATACACGATGGAGAGGAAATCATCGACGAGGTTCTTGTCAGCCTGTTTCACGCCCCGCACTCTTACACGGGCGAAGATAGTACGGAGATCACCTGCCACGGTTCGAGCTATATCTTGCAACAGGTTTTGCAATTGCTCATCAAGCACGGTTGCCGCCTGGCGGGACCGGGAGAATACACGCAACGCGCCTTTCTCAATGGCAAGATGGATTTGAGCCAGGCCGAAGCCGTGGCGGACCTGATTGCTTCTTCATCTGCCGCCACCCACCGCCTTGCCATGAGCCAGATGCGTGGCGGATTCAGCAAGGAGCTTACGAAGCTACGCAACCAGTTGCTACACTTCACTTCACTGATTGAGCTGGAACTGGATTTCAGCGACCATGAAGAGTTGGAGTTTGCGGACAGAACGGAACTTTGCCGATTGGCGGATCATATCGAGGGGGTCATTTCCCAACTGGTACATTCGTTCAGTGTAGGAAATGCGATCAAAAACGGCGTACCGGTAGCCATCATCGGCGAAACGAATGCCGGGAAATCAACGCTTCTCAATGTATTGCTGAACGAGGACAAGGCTATCGTGAGCGATATTCACGGCACTACACGCGATGTGATTGAAGATACGACCAATATCGGCGGTATTACTTTCCGTTTCATTGACACGGCAGGTATCCGCGAAACCAATGATACGATTGAGAGTCTGGGCATAGAGCGCACGTTCCAAAAACTGGAACAAGCGGAGATCGTGCTTTGGATGATTGATGCAACGGACGCAACGTCGCAAATGAATCAGCTATCGGGGCAGATACTTCCGCGCCTGGAAAGAAAGCATTTGATATTGGTATTCAACAAAGCGGATTTGTTGGGCACGGCTCATTCTGATGAGGTGCTTTCTGCGGCCTCTTCCATCATTCCTGACGCCGAATGTATTTTTATTTCCGCCAAGAAAAGGCAAAATACGGATGTGCTTCAGAAGAAACTTATAGCCGCCGCCAATCTGCCTACGATAACCCAAAACGACGTGATAGTGACCAATGCCCGCCATTACGAAGCCCTTACGCATGCTTTAGAAGCCATCGGACGCGTACAACAGGGATTGGCAAACAATCTTTCCGGGGACTTCGTGGCCCAGGACATCAGGGAGTGCATCTTCCATTTGAGCGACATCGCGGGGGAGGTGACGAATGATATGGTGCTACAAAATATATTTCAACATTTTTGCATCGGCAAATAAGTAGTGATTACCAACGATTAGCATATATCATCAACGATTATCAAGGCGTTCATTTTGAGCGCCTTTCTTTTTAGCCTTATAAGCGATAGTCATCGTTTATAGGGCTTTTTCAGCTCATTTTTGTACCGCATTTGTTACTCGTTTGTTACTCTCCGATTTTTGGTCGGAAAGGTCGTGGACACACTGGTACGTCATGGTACGTGGTGGTACGCGATGAAACAGATTTGGCGAAATAAACGGATAAATAATGAGTAGTAAAATCGACATTCAGAAAAGATGTAAGTGGTGTAATGCTGTTTTCACAGCTCATAAGACCACCACGGAGTATTGTTCACACCGATGTGCCAACCTTGCCTATAAAGACAGGGTTAGGAAACAGCGCATTGAAAGTCTGCAACACGAATTAGGGAAAAGCATAAAAACACCTCCTAATTTAAACAAGGAGTATCTTACTCCGTCAGAAGTAGCCGAGTTATTAAACATTGGGCGTACTTCTATATATCGCTATATCCGCAATGGAGCAATCAAGGTAATCCGATTCGAAAGGAAAACACTTGTTCGCAGAGCTGACATAGAAGATATGACAGACTTTATTGTTCAAGAAGCAGCGAACAAACAATCAAAAGATAAAGCCCCTATCACCGACTTCTACACCACAGCAGAAGTGAAAGAGAAATACCATGTAAACGAGTCATGGATATTTGTGGTAGCCAAGAAGAACAATATCCCTCGGACTTTCAATCGTGGCAAGACCTACTGGAGCAAGAAGCACATGGACGCTTACTTCGCCAAGAAAGCCCCGAATCCTGACATTACCGAATGGTATAGTACTCAGGAAATGCAGGAGAAGTTCGGCATGACCTTATCCGCCATCTACTGTTTCGTTTCCAAGAATGCCATCCCCAAGAAGAAAGAGGGAATCATAGTGTACTATTCCAAGAAGCATATGGATATAGCAAAAGGTATAGCCGCACCCGAAGAACCGCAATATTATACGGTAGCCGAAGCGATGGAGAAATTTAACCTTACTCGTGACCAGCTCTATCATTATGCGAAGTACCATAATATCCCCAAGGTCAAAAAAGGCAAATACACGCTTATCTCCAAACCTGAATTGGATAAACTACTTGTAGCCCCAAAGATTGAATAAGTTATTTTTCGGTGAGTGTACACACCATTGAATCACCTTATTCCTTTGCACCAAACAAATGTAAAACTCTAAATATTAAACAGTATGTCACACACGTGTACAAAAGTAACAGCTCGTCAGAGAGCGATTCGGGACAATCGTATCTCCTTGTATCTGGATTATTATCCGGCAGTCCGTAATCCCGAAACGATGCAAATGAGCCGTAGGGAATACCTCGGCATCTACATCTACGCTCATCCCAAAAACGAGATGGAACGGGAGTTCAACAACGACATGTTGAACAAAGCAGAAGCGATCCGTTGCATCCGGGTACAATCGCTCATCAATGAAGAGTTCGGTTTCTTGGATAAGACCAAACAGAAATCCGATTTCCTCGCCTACTTCAAGAAGATGTGCCGGAACAAAGACCAGAAATGGCAATTCGTCTATCAGCATTTCTACAATTTCGTCAAGGGACAATGTACCTTTGGCGATGTAAATGTGGACTTATGCAAGAAGTTCCGTGACTACCTGCTGAACGCCAAGCAACTCAAACACAGCAACCGCCCCATATCCCTCAACTCGGCATCCGGCTACTACTCTACTTTCAGAGGATTATTGAAGATTGCTTATCGGGACAAGTAGTTTCGTGAGAACATCAACGACTACCTTGACAAGATTGAGCCACAAGACGTAAAGAAAGAGTATCTGACGCTGGACGAAGTGAAGCAACTCGCTGCCACTCCTTGCGACATCCCCGTTCTGAAAGCCGCTTCTCTGTTCGCTTGTCTGACAGGCTTACGCATCAGCGACATTCTCAACCTGCAATGGGAAGACTTTACCATCGCTCCCGACCAAGGTTATTGCCTGCGTATCAGAACACAGAAAACCCAGACAGAAGCAACCCTCCCCATCAGTTACGAAGCCTACGAACTATGCGGTACGCCCGGAACAGGCAAAGTATTCAAGGAGTTGAAACGAAGTATGATTAATTATCCGCTGAAAAGCTGGCTCAAAAAAGCAGGAATAACGAAGCCGATAACCTTTCACGGGTTCAGACATTCGTATGCGGTCATACAAATATCCTTGGGTACAGATATTTACACCGTTTCAAAGATGCTAACGCACAAGAACGTGTCCACAACTCAGATTTATGCTGACCTAGTAAATGCCAAGAAGCGAGAGACAGCCAATAAAATATCACTTAAATAAATTGTAGCTATGAAACGAGGAATCATAACAAACTACGAACAAGGCATCCATATTTCCGATGGTGAAATATGGATGACCGCTTGGGAGCTTGCAGACTTGTTTTATACAACGGCTTGGACTATCCATGCAGCAATTAAGAGAATCCTGAAAGCTAATGTTTTGAGGAGCCACGAAGTTTGTAAGTACATCAAATTGGAGAATGGGAACAATGCCGATGTGTATAATCTCGATATGGTTATAGCCCTATCCTATCAGATAGACACCGGGCATTCCGCAGCATTTAGGAAATGGCTAATAAACAAAGTCGCTCGTAAACAAGATTACAACCTCTTGTTATATTTCAACAAGGATACAAACCATACATTGTATTGCTAATAAGCAATATCTCTATACCCTATTGATTATCTGCATTGTTTACCTTAAATGATGCAGATAATTTTTGTTTTTAAGATACACAAGCCTATTTACCCAACTATTTTCATCCCAAAACAAGAAATTTGCAATGCGCTTATTATTAAGAGTGTAACGTGGTGAAAAGTGATGAAATATATCGTCAAAAGCCCATTAACAGGCAAAACTATGGATTTTTTCAAAAATTAATCCTATATATTTGCACACAAACGATTAATACATACCACTATGGAGCAGAAAAAGATAGAACATATAACATTGCATCTGATTGTTTTCGGAACAATCGTCATCATTGGTATTTTAGCTCGTCAGACCGTACTACATTATGGTTGGGATGAGTTCAGCAGCTACCTCATTTTGGTGGTATGCTCCATTATCATGGGAGCTATCTATCTCAATCTGCAAATGGTATTCAGTCAAATTCTTTCACCGACAATAGAAAAGTGCTTTATAAGATTTGAGTGCTATCGCAATAAAGCGGTAGTAATTGAAGTTCCAATAGAACAGCAGGAACTTATTGAAAGCACCATAGATACAGAACCTATCATTTCTGAATCTGAACCAGAAATCGAAACTACATCTGACACCACAGAAGAAGTTTCTACTCTCTCGCTTTCGGAATCCAATGAAGACATGGCAGTATTTCCAAAGGAGGAAGTCCCTTCAGCCTCTATTAGCAACATCCCTATTGAGGTGCTTAATCAACCATCAGAATATGAGATTTCCCGTGCAAACGCTATGGCTGAGAAGGAACGAGCATCACAAGAAAAACTTGATAAGGTTATTGCTTACACGAAACAAACCTTAGTTCTCTATCTTGATGAAGTTACACTTAATCGCTTATGTGGATATGTGACAGAATATTACTTGTCAGATACTCTGCCTAAAGTTGAACCAATAAAGGTCGATTCTCAGCTAAAAACCATTGACATAATGCACTTTGGATGGAATATCGGCAAGGCTTTCGGCAAGCCACGCTTACAGACTGCCATCTTTATCAAAAAGGTGTTTGCCCATACTCTTCGTGACTCGGAAATATCTACTATTGAGCGCAAAATGTCGCATACCGAATCAAAGTGCAAGATTAAACTGGATAGAAAAATTGCATAGCTGCAATACTATTAGGCATTATCCATTGCATCCCAGTAGTCCATATCCATTTTCATGACTTTAAGGACTTTCTCTGTTTGCAATCCCAAGCCATAGTCATAAATATATTCTGTTAATTGTTGACCATTTATCAAGATAATGGTTGGTGAACCGTTAAGGCTTTCCACATACTCCATTGCACCTTTAGTATAATCAGAGGTAGTAATGAATACTCCTTTCTTGGATGGCGTTCCGGCAACAGCTCCTACAAAACTTTGAACCTCGTGACGCTGAACATTATTATCTAAAGCATATCGCTTTGCCTGTATGGATATATGATTAAATCCTAAAATATCTTCTTTAATAATACCATCTATACCACCGTCATTAGAAAGTTTCGTTACGATACCTGAGTTTTTGACCTCGCCACCATACCCCAGTGCTTGAAGTAATTTCACAACTAGCCGTTCAAATTCTTGTGGCTTTTTACTTAATATAGTTGTCAGAATCTGAGATTGCACATTCTGCTTTATCCTATCATAAGAATCTGCTAATTCTTCTTCCGGTGTACGTTCATCATCATTTCCCAAATGGGAAGAAGTGTTGTTAGCATCTTTATTTTTAGAACTTCTCTTCGGAGTTTTCGCATTCACAGCTACTTTGATGAACTTATTTATTTGTTCCTCCGTACATGAAGAAAGCATAGACAAACCCTTTTCGCTGATTTTATAATCACCTCTTTGAGGTTTTTCTACAAGTCCTGCAATAAAAAGATACGATAAAGCCCACGAAATACGGTCTAAGAATATTTCGCCATTACCAGAGGGATACCAAGCATTCATTTCCTCATCGGTCAATCCAAAATGCTTAGCCAAAGGAATGCGTAAATCTTTAGCTCTCATAACTATCCCGGCACTTAATTCTTTCAATGCCTGTATCCGTATTTCTTCAAATTGCGGTATCATAAACGATAAATTTGTTTTATAGCTTCTATAACCACTAGTATTTCATGACACAAAGGTACTTAAATTACTCGTAATCATCACTTATTACCATCAAAAAGTTATTCATCAGTTATATTTTGGTGAATGATTCCACCATTGAAACACCTGTTTCCTTTGCCGTCGAACAATTAAAAACGATTGGCGTATGCAAAAAGAAACAGTAACATTTGATAAGCTGCCCGAAGCGGTAGGTTATCTGACCGAACAGGTCATCGAGTTGAAAAAGATGGTAGCGGAACTCCAGTCACAGCCATCTGACAAACATGTATTGGTGGAAATAGAAGATGCTTGCCGTATCATCCGAAAAGCCAAGCCTACCATATATACATTGGTACGCAAAGGGCTACTTCCGGCTTACAAGAAAGGCAAGAAACTCTATTTCTATGAGGACGAGCTTCTTGCTTGGATTGAGAACGGACGGAGAAAGACTGCCGAGCAGACATACGAGGAGATGCTTGCCAATATGCAAAGTAGTGTGCGCCATAAGCCCAAATCATCAGTACAATTTTAATGGATTGGGCTATGGATACATATTCTATTAATCCGGCATCCATCATTGACGAAGCTATTGATTTAAGCACAAAGTTATCTGGCACAGCATTTCCCGTCAGCATATTCCCAGCAAAAATCCAACGCATCATCCGTGAGGTACACGAATGCCATAACTACCCTACCGACTACATTGCCGCAGCCATCCTTACGGCAATAGCGGTCGGCATAGGTAACACGCATCTTGCCCAAATCAAACAAGGCTGGCTGGAAAGCCCCATCCTGTATATGGCATTGATTGGAAGACCGGGAGCTAACAAAAGCCATCCGCTCAGCTTTGCGATGAAGCCGTTTCTTGATTATGACTACCGACAGAATCAGGAATTTGAAAAAGATCTTGCCAAATATGATGAGCTGATGAGCATGAGCCGCAAGGAACGTGCGGAAAGTGGTGGAGAGCAATTTCCACAAGAGCCTATCCGCAAACGCTTCTTGGTTTCAGATGTAACGCCCGAAGGATTGAGCCTCATTCATGCGCAAAACAAACGTGGGCTATGCTTGTGGGCTGATGAATTGTCCGCTTGGTTCAAGAATTTCAACCGCTATAACAACGGTTCGGAAGAGCAGTTCTGGCTCTCAGTGTTCAGTGCCAAGACTACAATGTCCGACCGCAAGAATGCCAAGAGTTCCATATTCATCAAGCGTCCGTACATATCGGTTATTGGTACTATCCAAAAGAAAATACTAAACGAGTTGGCTAAAGGTGAACGCTCCAGCAATGGGTTTATCGACCGCATCCTGTTTGTGATGCCCAATCTGCAACAGAAAGCACGGTGGAATGACAAGGAACTGCCGGAGGATATAGAGCAAGAATGGAATACCGTCATTGATAAACTGATACAATCGGAATGTGGCCTCAATGAACATGGAGAGATTGAACCGCAAATTCTTTTCTTCTCAGAGGATGCAAAGAAACGGCTTTACGAGTGGCAGCACCATTTCTCTGAGTTGTGCGACCGGGAAACGAATGACACCATTGTGAGCATCTATTGCAAGTTAGAGATATACATCATCCGCTTTTGCCTGATTATCCAACTGGCACGATGGACTTGCGGAGAGTGCGACAAGGCGTGTATCGACCTGCTGACGGTGGAGAGAGCCATTAAACTGACGGAATATTTCAAGGAATCCGCATTGAGCGTACAAAATATCCTGAATGAGAATGCTCTCAACAGCCAGCAACAGGCGATAGTCAATCTGCTGCCTCCTTCATTTACGACAGCCCAAGCCATACAGGTGGCAGAGCAAAACGAAATGAAGGAACGGACATTTCAACGCTTTCTCAATGACAATATCGGAACATTGTTCCGCAAAGAGAAGCATGGAGAATATTCAAAGATTAACCCATGACATTTTTGTCGGTTTTGACACTTTCCAAGCGAAAACGACAATAACGACAAAAGTGACACACTAAACAAGAAAATAATGAGTACACATAGATTCATATTAGAACCCTACAAAGGTGTCAGCACCCGGCATACTTGCCCGAACTGCCACCGCAAAAGATGTTTTTCCAAATACATTGATACGGAAAAACGAATCCAGTTTCCGGATTACGTAGGTCGTTGTGACCACGAACAGAAATGTGGTTATCACTTCACGCCCCGTGATTACTTTGAACAGAATCCATTGGAGAAAGAAAAGTTATCCGAAGATAACTTTCGGAGCTACACGCCTATAAAAGAAGCAGAGTCGAAAGCCACGTCCTACATTGATTTGAAGATAGTCAACCAATCATTGCAACGCTATTCTGACAACAAACTGTTTCAGTTTCTATCGGCTCAGTTCGGAGAACCAGAGACCTTGAAACTGATGAAGAAATACAAAATAGGTACTTCCAAGCATTGGGACGGTGCAACCGTATTTTGGCAAATGGATTATCAGAACAAAGTCCGCACAGGTAAGATAATGCTTTACAATCCGACAACTGGAAAACGGATAAAAGAACCGTACAATCATGTCACGTGGGTACACTACGTACTACATAAAGAGGACTACAATCTGAAGCAATGTTTCTTCGGTGAACATCTGATTTCAGAAGACAAAAGCCGTCCTGTCGCATTGGTCGAAAGCGAGAAAACGGCAATCATTGCTTCCTACTACCTACCCCAATTCCTGTGGATTGCATCGGGTGGAAAGAACGGTTGTTTCAATGCCAACAGTCTGTCCGTTCTTGCCGGAAGAAGCGTTATGTTATTCCCCGATTTGGGAGCGACCGACTATTGGCAAAGCAAAATCTGTCTGATGAAAAGCTATGGAATTGATGTGCAACTGTTCGATTATCTGGAAGCCAAAGCAACCGAAAGTGAACGGAAAGAAGGGTACGACATAGCCGATTATCTGTTGAAAGTACGCCCCGATGAAGCCATACTCCAGCAGATGATTAAGAGGAATCCGAACTTGAAAACACTGATAGAGACATTCGATTTGAAACTCGTCAGCGTACAACGAGACATCCCTCAACCAAAGGTTTCACCACCTAAGAAACGAGGATTCAGACTTTGAGCAAAGGGAGAGAAATCGAGACTTTTTTACTATAGCAAGTTAATGTCGGTGTATTACATTTCCCGACCACTTGCTCCTCAAAAAGTCTGAAGAGGCGGCTCCCGATGGTCACAAATTATTCACTAAAAGCAATTCAAAATGGAAAAGAAACATACGATAACACTCCGTCTGTCTTACGACCAATTCGCATGGCTCGGTGCGCTTTGCAGACGGAGCAGGCAGACCCAAAGCGCAGTCATTCGTTCGCTCATTGAGAACGGGACGGTACGTGAGCGAATCACCAAAGAGCATATTCACATCATCCGTCAGTTGATAGGTGAAAGTACCAATCTTAACCAGTTGGCGAAGCAGGCAAACACCTATGGTTTCTTTGCCGTTGCCAAAAGATGTGAGGAGATAGCGCAGCGTATTAACCAACTTATAAAGCAATTGAAAGATGATAGGTAAACAAACCAAAGGAACATCATTCGGTGGCTGTGTCCGCTATGTCCTGAATGAGGATAAATCCAAATTGCTTGAAGCTGTCGGAGTGGATGGTACGCCCGAACAGATGGCAGAGCAATTTGAATTACAAGCATTGCTCAATGACAAGGTAAAGAATATTGTCGGACACACCTCGCTCAACTTCTCTCCTGAAGATAGCGAACGCTTGAAGTCTGATGATGCGTTGATGTTGCAAATTGCCCACGACTACATGAAACTGATGGGTATCGAAAACACGCAGTACATCATCGCCCGGCATATCGACCGTGAGCATCCGCATTGTCACATCGTATTCAATCGGGTGGATAATGACGGTAAGACGATTAGCGACAAGAACGATTTCCACAGAAATGAAAAGGCGTGTAAGATGCTGACGGCAAAATACCGATTGCACTTTGCCAATGGCAAAGACCATATCAAAGAGGAACGCTTGCGCCCATACGACCGGGCAAAGCATGAGATATACAAAGCGTTGAAAGAAGAACTACCAAAAGCTCAAAATTGGGATGAACTGAAAGAAGCCCTTGCCAACCGTGACATTGATATGAAATTCAAGGCCAGCCGTACTACAAGAGAAATACAGGGAGTCAAGTTTGAGTACAACGGCTTTTCTTTTTCCGGATCAAAAGTCAGCCGGGAGTTCAGCTATTTGAATATTGACAACCGATTGGAGCAAAATGCTTGTGCATCCTCATTTGAATACCCCAAACAAGGATTCACACATAAAGATGAAGAAGTACAGCAAAGTGTTTCCCATTCCGACAATGGTTCAAGTATCAGTCTTGGTCTGTTGAATAGCAGTTCATCTTACGATGCCACTGCCGCAGAAGAAGCTGAGTTCAATCGCTTGATGAAAAAGAAAAAGGCTAAGCGCAAGCGAGGCTTTCATTTATAATCCACTTTTTATTAACATTTTAATTCAATCAATTATGGTAAAAAACGATTTGATTCTTGATTTCAATCTCTACTTGTGTGAGAAGTTCGGCTACAGAAACAGTTGTAGCGTGATGCAAAATGCCAATGGCTTTTGTGTGAACATCAGTGAGCGTGATTTAGACTGCTACATCCGCTTCTGGGAGTATAGTTGTGGAAGAGGCAACTTCCCCGACTGGAGCATCATCATCGTGCGCAGTAACTTCAAGAAGAGCCAAGAAGAGAGCCTGAAAGACTTGGCTCGTTTCTTCAAGGAATACATGCCACGCTACGGTTACAAATACCTCTGTACCGAAGGTGATGACTACAAGTATTATCAGACACTCGGTTTGAAACTCATCCATCAAGACCTATTCGAGCAGAATAACTATGGATTGGCAATGAAAGATTTGAATGTCTGATATTTGGTTTAAGGTTAAGGAGGGGATTTTTTCCTCTCCTTTGCCTTTTTATATACCGATAAATCAGAATTTATCGACACTTGACCGTTCATCAGTAGAGGCAGGAATTCG
>OLVR01000158.1_pt1 | contig 98848 bp, 107 predicted proteins | sample 1673261 | NCBI WGS metagenome assembly OLVR01 (sample SAMEA3178938, study PRJEB25190) | human gut metagenome | biome: human gut; feature: human-associated habitat; material: faeces | place: Austria | collected 2013 | reverse complement strand
TGATATTGCAGATAAACTGTATTTCGAGCCTCTGACACCGGAAGATGTTGAGAATGTAGTAAATATCGAGAAACCGGACGGAGCAGTTGTACAGTTCGGTGGTCAGACAGCTATCAAATTAACAGAAGCACTGACAAAGATGGGCGTTAAGATTCTCGGAACATCTGCGGAGAACGTAGATGCAGCAGAGGACCGTGAGCTCTTTGATGAGATTCTTGAAAAATGCGAGATCCCGAGACCAAAGGGACAGACAGTATTTACTGCTGAGGAAGCTAAGAAAGCAGCAAATGAGCTGGGTTATCCTGTTCTGGTTCGTCCTTCCTATGTACTTGGTGGTCAGGGCATGAGAATCGCTGTAAGCGATGAGGACGTAGAAGAGTATATCGGTGTGATCAACCAGATCGCACAGGAGCACCCGATCCTTGTTGATAAATACCTGATGGGTAAGGAAATCGAAGTAGATGCTGTATGCGATGGCGAGGATATCCTGATTCCTGGTATCATGGAACATATCGAGCGTGCCGGAATCCACTCCGGTGACAGTATCTCCGTATACCCGGCTAAGACCATCAGCGAGAAAGCAAAAGAGACAATTGCAGAATACACCAGACGTCTTGCAAGAGCACTGCATGTTATCGGTATGATCAACATCCAGTTCATTGTTCTTGGAGATGATGTATATGTGATCGAGGTTAATCCTCGTTCCAGCCGTACTGTACCGTACATCAGCAAGGTAACAGGAATTCCGATCGTTCCTCTTGCAACGAAGGTAATCCTTGGATACAAGCTGAAAGACATGGGCTATGAACCGGGACTTCAGCCGGAAGCAAAACACTATGCAATCAAGATGCCTGTATTCTCATTTGAGAAGATTCGCGGTGCTGATATCAGTCTTGGACCGGAAATGAAGTCAACAGGTGAGTGCCTTGGTATTGCTGAGACATTCAATGAAGCGCTTTACAAAGCATTTATCGGAGCAGGTATCCGTCTTCCGAAACATAAAAACATGATCATCACTGTTAAAGACGAAGACAAACAGGATATCATCCCGATCGCAAGAAGATTTGAAGCACTTGGATACAGAATCTATGCTACACTGGGAACTGCAAAAGTCCTCAAAGAAAACGGAATCAAAGTTATCCGTACAAATAAGCTGGAGCAGCCTGCACCGAACCTTATGGACCTTATCCTTGGTCATAAGATCGACGTTGTCATCGATACTCCGCCACAGGGCGTAGAGCATCAGAAAGATGGTTTCGTCATCAGACGTAACGCCATCGAGACAGGTGTCAATGTCCTTACTTCTCTGGATACAGCAGAAGCACTGGCAACCAGCCTTGAGAATACAGACCTGAACAATTTATCTCTTATTGATATTGCTACGATTGCAAGAAGATAAAGAACTGATAAATAATATGAAATGATGAAAAGCAGCCGTAATTTTCTCTGTCGGAGAAAAGGCGGCTGTTTTTATCTTATAGAATCAGCAGAAAAATACAGATTACAGTTGTATCAGTGGCATGGTGTGTAATATAATCATATGAGTATTTACAGTGAGTCAGATAGATATATGTGGGTCTTTTGCATTACTTATTATCTGGCAGAAACCTGTCTGATCCGGTTGAAAATCGTTGTAAATAAGAATAACAACAAAAAAGAAAACAGGAAGGGAAAGATTATGGATTTTATTGAACTGTTAAAGGTCATTTTCCTTGGGATCGTAGAGGGAATTACAGAATGGCTCCCGATCAGCAGTACCGGACATATGATCCTGGTGGATGAGTTCCTGAAACTGAATGTGACAGAGGATTTTAAGAATCTGTTTTTCGTAGTGATCCAGCTTGGCGCGATCCTCGCGGTTGTAGTTCTCTACTGGAACAAATTGTGGCCGTTTTATATCAGACCAATTTCAAAGAAACAGCAGGCAGTGCTTAACAGGCATGGTGCAGTATCCAGAGGAATTCTTACTTTTGTGGAGAAGTTCTGTGATAAAGAGAAATGGGTACTCTGGTTTAAAATTATAGTAGCCTGTATACCGACGATTGTTATCGCACTTCCGTTTAATGATGTCATTGAAGAGAAATTTAATAACTATGTAGTAGTTGCCATTGCATTGATCGTATATGGTATCCTCTTCATTGTCATTGAGAATTATAACAAGAGAAGAAGACCAACCTGTACAAATCTGGAAAATCTGTCATTTAAGACTGCACTCATCATCGGTCTGTTCCAGGTACTCTCCGTAGTTCCGGGTACATCCCGTTCAGGTTCCACCATTATCGGTGGTATCCTTGCAGGAACCTCCCGTACAGTAGCAGCAGAATTTACCTTTTTCCTGGGAATCCCGGTCATGTTCGGAGCCAGTCTTCTGAAAATCCTGAAATTCGGTTTCTCTTTCACAGGAACAGAGATGATGATCCTGATCGTGGGAATGGTAGTGGCATTTGTAGTTTCCATTATCGCGATCAAATTCCTGATGGGATACATAAAGAAACATGACTTTAAGGCATTCGGATGGTACAGAATCGCACTTGGTATTCTGGTGCTTGGATACTTTATCGGAAAAACACTTCTTGGTTGTAAATAATGTATAAGAAAAGCCCTGCTGTATAAGCGGCATGTACGTCATAAGCGTATATCCCGGACAGTAGGGCTTTTTATTATGTTACAGGTTTCTTATATGCAGATCATTTTGTCGGTATAAGAGGTATCATAACCTGTCAGATGATGAATCTCAGTTTTGAAATCTTCAGACTGTACAATTTCCACAAGAGCAGAGAACCCCGGCTTTCTCACAGATTCTGCAGGAATTGCCAGATACATCTGCATATCAGTCACAGGGACGAAATCAAGTCCCGGAAAGTAACGTGCAATCATTTCTTCTCCAAAAGCAACATTCGCTCTGTGCTCAAAAACAGCAGATGCAGATGACATATCAGAGACAGCTTCATTTCTGTATCCGCTGATTTTTTCAGAAGAGATTCCCCGTTCTTTCAACAGACGGTCCAGATAAACCCTGCGGGCACTTCCCTTTTCACGATTCATAAAAACAACTTTCGGATCCGTCAGGTCCTCCACAGAAGAAATCTTTTCAGGATTTCCGGCCTGTACATAGAAGCCGACAGAGTATTTATATAAAGAAAGAAGTATTAGCGGGATTCCGGGAACTAGGTGACGGATATCATCTATATCCAGACTGGTAGCAGCGATATGTGCCTTTTCGAAATACAGGGAATAAAGTCCGTTATAGTCATTCATATGAGACTGCAGGACAGGAAGCCCATCGGGATGAGCGGACATTTTGCCGAGAAGAAGCTCCAGGGCGGCAGAAGTCTGGCCGCTTAAAATGATACCACTGGAATGAAGCAGATAATCTCTTTTCAGCAGAGAGCTCTCAGGTTCAAAATTAACAGAAGTGTATGGAATATCCTGCCCGCTTCCGGAATTGCCGGAACTGCTTCTGTTAAGATACTGTGTCAACTGCTCTTCGCTGATCCTGAGTTGTTTTCCGATTTTGGAAGATTCCAGCTCACCGCGCTTGATAAGTTCATAGACCGTCGTCTTTTTGATCTTCAGACGGTCTGCGACCTCCTGAGCTGTGTAAAGTTTATTCATCAATACCTACCATGACATTAGTAGCCTTGATCACTGCATAAGCATCAGAACCTACTTTCAGGTTTAATTCTTCAACTGCTGCACAGGAGATGGTTGCTGTGATAATGTTTCCACCGCCGATATCAATAGAAACGATGGAGTTTACAGCTCCGTTATTGATACTTACTACTTTCCCTTTTAACTGATTGCGTGCACTTAATTTCATGATAATTACCTCACTGTTTATTATTTTTTTTCTATAGATTTATCGTTACTGTTCACACTCCACTATCCCGCGAGGTGTTTTGGCATGGATATGCCAAAATTCCATTGCCGCAGGTAATCTGGAATGAATTTTGGCTACGTTACTGAGAACGAAGTGAACAGTAACGCTTGATATAATCGCAGAAAGTCATCCGAAAATATTTTGGCTATCGACATTCAGATAGGAATGGTTTATAATAAATTCCGAAAAAAGCAAGACAAATAGACACAAAGGAGATATTACTATGGGATTCGATTTTATCAAAAAATTACCAACCCCTGAAGAAATCCGTAATCAGTATCCCATTGATGCTGAAATTCAGGCTGTTAAAGATGCAAGAGATAAAGAACTGCGTGATGTTTTTACCGGAAAGTCCGATAAATTCCTTGCAATCATCGGTCCTTGTTCAGCAGATAATGAAGATGCTGTTCTGGACTATCTTACCAGATTACGCAATGTTCAGGAGAAAATAGCTGACAAGGTTCTGATCGTTCCACGTGTTTATACAAACAAACCAAGAACAACAGGAGAAGGCTATAAAGGTATGGTTCACCAGCCGGATCCCGAGAAACAGCCAAATCTTCTTGCAGGGCTTGTAGCAATCCGTAAAATGCATATCCATGCAATCCGGACCAGTGGTATGACCTGTGCAGATGAGATGCTTTATCCGGAAAATTACCGTTACCTTTCTGACCTGCTTTCTTATGTGGCAGTAGGTGCACGTTCTGTGGAAGACCAGCAGCATCGTCTTACCGTCAGTGGCATGGAAGTTCCTGCAGGTATGAAAAATCCAACCAGCGGCGATCTTGCAGTCATGCTCAATTCCGTTGTAGCAGCTCAGGGCGGACATCGTTTTATCTACAGAAGCTGGGAAGTAGAAACAACAGGTAATGAACTGGCTCATACAATTCTCCGCGGTGCCGTAAATAAACATGGGGAGGCAATCCCGAACTATCATTACGAGGATCTTCGTCTTCTCTGGGAGAAATATCAGGAGAAAAACCTTAAAAATCCGGCTGTTATCGTTGATACCAACCACTCTAATTCTAATAAACAATATAACCAGCAGGTTCGTATTGCAAAAGAGGTTCTCCACAGCCGCCAGGTAGACCCGGAACTTCATACTCTGGTAAAAGGGCTTATGATCGAGAGTTATATTGAACCGGGAAATCAGAAGATCGGATGTGATCATATTTACGGAAAATCTATTACCGATCCATGTCTTGGATGGGAAGAATCCGAACGTCTTCTGTATACAATTGCTGAGATGTGTTGATCCGTTATTGTTTATAAACAACATTCCATACTCTCTGATCAGATGGATCGCTGTAATTACATTATCTGTAAATAGCACATGTTATGACATTACAGGAAAAAACTATTCAGCCACCCACTGCTTATTGCTCTTCGCAATTAAAGCAGGGGACTTACTTGATTCAGTTAAAAAAGCTTCTATAAACTGTTCAAAACAGACTATAGAAGCTTTTTCATTTGACATTATAGCAATCCTCATAAATAATAAGTTTTTAATGACGTGGATGTGTTTTCATATACACATCACGCATTTTATTCATATTCATGCCCAGATAAACCTGCGTAGTGGAAATATCGGAATGTCCCAGCATTTCCTGAACGCTTCGTATATCCGCACCATTCTGCAGCATATGCACAGCAAAAGAATGTCTCAATGTATGCGGGGCAATATCCCTTTTGATACCGGCATCATCCGCATATCCCTTTAATACTTTCCAGAATCCCTGACGGCTCATCGCTTTCCCTGAACAATTTGTAAATAATGCTGTTTCTTTCTCATCTTTCACAAAAACAGTTCTGGCTGTTTGCAGATACCGTTCCATTGCCTTCTTGCATGGAATACCAATAGGGATGATCCTCTCTTTTCCATTCTCATTACAGACCACATATCCAAACTGGAGATTGACATCAAAAATCTGAAGATGAAGCATCTCACTGACTCTCATACCTGTTGCATACAGCAATTCCAGCATTGCTGAATCTCTTATCCCTTTAGGGGTATCCAATTTCGGCTGCTGAAGTAATTTATCCACTTCTTCTATGGTAAGTATCTCAGGTGCCCTTTTCTCAACCTTCGGAGGTTTCAGGTTATCTGCCGGATCTTCTGCGATCACGCCTTCCTTCCACAGATACTGAAAAAATGCTCTCATAGAAGCAACGCTTCTGGAAATGGAAGATGACGCAAACTTCTCACGTTCCATGTAACTGATATACCCTTCAAGCTCAAGTTCTTTTACATCTTTATAATTTCTGATTCCCCGTTCCTTCAGAAATTCCGCCATTTTTTTCAGATCTCTCTGGTATGAGATCTCTGTATTTGCCGATGTTTTTTTTGTATTATGCAGATATGTAATAAATTCCCTTATTTCTATGTCCATATTCCCGTTTCCTTTTAATCAAAATATCCGCTGCCTGTAGCTCCTGCGATCAGACGAAAATTAATCCTCTTCGCAGTTTATCAGCAGAAAATCGTACTCTCTCCGATAAAATGTATATGTATTATACTGTTTATTTTACATAAAATCAAACCTTTTTTTCGAGGAAAATCCTTGTATTTCAAGCTTTTTCAGCATCAAATACCATATGTCGGAGATTTTATGACAACCAATACTAAATATAGTAAATATGTCATTAAAAAATTTTTATATATTTCAGAATAATGTCAATGATCAGAGGGTTCACATAGCATTCGATAAGTATTCCCAGAAAATATCCTACTGCTGCAATGCACATTTTTTTAAGATAAATACTGACTTCTCCGGAAATCAGACCTCTGTTTCTCCATATTTCTGATGATATCTTCCATTCCTGTTCCATAGAATAAAGCCAGACCGGAATGTAAAATAAATATTGCGGCAGCAAAAGTCCCATTCCGATCACCCCGCCTGCAAATCCAAATTCCAGTATAGAAACAGTCATTATCATACCTGCATACAATCCTGATCCCAGAAGCGTTATAACAGCAAGCGGCGCACCAAAAACCGAAAATCCACAGATTATATTCAACAGATAAAAAACACCTCTGTATTTTAATATTTCTTTCAGATATTCAATATTGCCTGTATTTTTTCCTGCAAATGTACTCAGAAAATATACCGATGCCCATGTTTTCTGCTGCCATTTTGCCTTCCAGATTATATTCGGTATCAGATTTCCGGCCAGAAATCCAAAAAGAAATAAAATAAGCGCAGGAAATTTTTTGGTTCCCGTTCTGTTTTTCTTCATTCTATCACCCTGTACCAGTTTACTGAGAAATTCCAGGAAGTATTCCTGTCTTTACAAGAAAGAATCGTGTCCGGAGGGCTTTTTTATGTTATAGGAACATTACGGAGTAATTTCCTATAACATAAAAAACTGCACAGACTGTATAAATACAATCTGCACAGTTTATATCTGCAAAGAACTGTCCACGATAGTCCATAAAATGAACAATCATATTATTTCGCATAGTCAATCGCTCTGCTTTCACGTATCACGTTGACTTTAATCTGACCGGGATATTCAAGTTCTGCTTCAATCTGTTTCGCAATATCGCGCGCAAGGAGAACCATATCTGCATCATTAACATGCTCCGGCACTACCATTACACGTATTTCTCTTCCCGCCTGAATGGCAAAAGATTTATCAACACCTTTAAACTGGTTCGTAATATCCTCCAGTTGTTTCAGACGATTGGTATAAGTTTCCAGAGTTTCTCTTCTTGCACCAGGTCTCGCCGCTGAAATAGCATCTGCAGCCTGTACAATACATGCGATCAGAGATTCCGGCTCACAGTCACCATGATGAGATGCGACCGTATTGATAACAATCTGGGATTCCTTATACTTCTTACAGAGATCCACACCAATCTGAATATGAGATCCTTCTACTTCATGGTCAATTGATTTACCAATATCATGAAGAAGACCTGCTCTCTTAGCCATACGGACATCTACGCCAACCTCACCGGCCAGCATTCCGGATAACTGAGCTACCTCAATAGAATGTCTTAAAGCATTCTGTCCATAACTTGAACGGAACTTCATACGTCCAAGAAGTTTCAGTAATTCAGGATGAATACCATGAACTCCAACGTCCATAGCTGCATTCTCACCATCTTCGCGAATCTGCGCTTCTACTTCTCTCTGGGCTTTCTCAACCATCTCTTCGATTCTGGCCGGATGGATACGTCCATCTACGATCAGTTTCTCAAGAGCTACACGTGCAACTTCACGACGGATCGGATCAAAAGCAGATAACACAACTGCTTCCGGTGTATCATCAATAATAAGATCCACACCTGTAAGTGTCTCAAGAGTACGGATATTACGGCCTTCACGACCAATAATCCTTCCTTTCATCTCATCGCTCGGAAGCTGAACAACCGAAATGGTAGTTTCAGCTACATGGTCAACTGCACATTTCTGGATGGCATTGACAACATATTCCTTAGCCTTCTTACCAGCTTCTTCCTTTGCCCTGCTTTCCAATTCCCTGTAAAGTCTGGCTACATCCACTTTTACATCATCTTCAACGGATCTGAGTAATTCTTCTTTTGCCTGTTCGGAGGTCAGACCTGAAACTCGTTCCAGTTCCTGTACTCCTTTTTGCTCAAGTTCTTCTACCCGTTTTTCTTTCTTCTGCACCTCAGCTGCTCTCGCTGTGCATTCCGCTTCACGCTTCTCAACTGCATCTGCTTTCTTGTCAACCGCGGATTCTTTTGCTAATACACGATTTTCATATTTCTGCAGTTCGTTTCTTCGTTCCTTGGTTTCTTTCTCCAGTTCATTTTTTGTACGGAGAGATTCTTCCTTCACTTCCAATAAAGCTTCTCTTTTTTTAGTCTCAGCTGTTTTCAGAGCTTCATCTATGATGCTTCTTGCTTTGTCTTCTGCTGTCCCAACAATCTCGGCATCCTTCTGGATTTTATTGTTCACAGCGACTTTGCAAGTAACAGGAACTGCAATAAGTAGCGCGACTACCACAGCGACAATTGCAACAATAATTGTTGTTGTCACAGGAGCACCTCCTTATTTAGTTTTCATTGTACAAATACAACAATACAAGTTTATCTTTTTTTCATACTTATGTCAAGTTTTTCAGGATAATTGTTTGAATATTTTTCCTATATTTAATTACTGTTCGTTCTGTTCTCAGTAATATATTTTGCAATATACATACAATGGAGTATACTATGATTCATCCGAATATGTATGTACAAGTCTGATATTCATATTCTCAAGAGTATCTGCAATGTCTGAATATCCAAATCCTCTTCTCACAAGATAACCATAGAGCCGACGCATTTTTTTCTCATCCAGCTCAGTATCCGGCGGATATTTCTTTTCTATGGTTCGATAGAGGATTTCTTTTTCATCAGGCATATTTAAGGCAGCCTCTTCCTCCCATGCATTTATCGCTGTTTTCCTGTCTATTCCCTTTCCCATAAGTTCCCGGATGATCTTCTGCCGGCTCTTTATATCCATTCTGTATGCAATATAAGTTCTGGCATATCGTTCATCATCTATATATCCATAGGCTTCAACATATGTCAGAGCATGATCAACCGCCTGACTGGTAAATCCCGCCTGGCGCAATTTCTCTCTCAATCCCTTCTCCGTCCGATCCATATGTTCTAAGAGACGCATGGCTTTACGCCTTGCGTCTCTGTATTCTTCAGGTTCTTCCGTTAAATTTTTCTGTTGTTTCTGTACAGTCTGTCTCTTTAAAGCCTCTGCATTCCTGAGAAATTCTCTCAGATCTCCGGATGAATTCCCCATGATCACTCCTCAGAAGCATCCGGTGCATCACCTGTTGCCGGCACCGGCTCTTTGGCCTGTCCTTCTTCATCCGGAAGAAGATGATAATGGATTCTGACTTGCTTCTCAATCTCATCACAGATATCTGTATGCTCTTTCAGGAAAATCTTCGCATTTTCACGTCCCTGTCCGATCTTATCTCCGTTATATGCGTACCATGCACCGCTCTTATTTACAATTCCGCATTCCGCTGCCAGATCAAGAATATCTCCCTCTTTGGAAATGCCGGTTCCGAACATAATATCAAATTCTGCCTGTTTAAACGGCGGAGCCACCTTATTCTTCACAACTTTGATTCTGGTGTGGTTTCCCACCATCTCACCGCCCTGTTTCAATGTCTCTACTCTGCGGACATCCATGCGGATAGATGAATAAAATTTCAGAGCACGCCCACCTGTCGTTGTCTCAGGGTTTCCAAACATAACTCCAACCTTCTCACGCAGCTGATTGATAAAGATAACTACACAATTAGATTTACTGATCACTGCTGTAAGTTTACGGAGAGCCTGTGACATCAGTCTGGCCTGAAGACCTACATGGCTGTCACCCATATCTCCATCAATCTCCGCCTTCGGTACAAGTGCGGCAACCGAGTCAACGATCACAATATCCACAGCTCCGGAACGCACCATCGTCTCTGTGATCTCAAGTGCCTGTTCTCCATTGTCCGGTTGTGATATGTACAGGTTATCGATATCTACACCGATATTCTTTGCATAGACAGGATCCAGAGCATGTTCTGCATCAATAAATCCGGCAATCCCGCCTCGTTTCTGCACTTCCGCAACCATGTGAAGTGCAACGGTTGTCTTACCGCTGGATTCCGGTCCGTAAATCTCGATGATACGTCCCTTGGGAACACCGCCTACTCCAAGTGCAATATCAAGACTTAAAGATCCGGTAGGGACTGTCTCCACCTGCATATTTGCTCCGGATTCCCCGAGTTTCATGACTGATCCTTTCCCGTAATGTTTCTCAATCTGTCCAAGCGCTGCTTCCAGTGCTTTCTGCTTTTCTTCATTTATCATTTATTTTAATCTCCTTCAGCCCTTTAAGAACTTATGTTCGTTTTCTATTCATTATAGTATTATACTTCCTGTCAAATGTCAAGCTTTTTATTCTGCCTGAATAACCTTTTCATGTTACTGTTCACTCCGTTCTCAGTAACGTTGCCAAAATTTATTTCAGATTGCCTGTGGCAATGGAATTTTGGCTTGTATGTCTCGGGATTTTGGCATATTCATGCCAAAACACCTCGCGGGATAATGGTGTGTAAACAGTAACAACATAACAGTAAAAGCAGGGAATGTGCTTTTTTTACATTCCCTGCTCTTTCGTAGTTTTTAATATTTCTCTCTGTTTCTATTTATCACCAATCAGCCAGTTGTACATTTCTTCATACTGCCGTGCGGAATTACCCCATGAGAAATCAGCTGCCATAGCACGATCAACCATTTTATTCCATTCACGTTTCTTATCATAATAGATTCTTTCCGCATTGCGCACTGTTGCAAGCATCTCATGCGCATTGTAGTTTCTGAAAGAAAATCCGTTTCCAGTTCCCTCATATTCATTATAAGGTACGACCGTATCCTTCAGTCCACCTGTTTCTCTGACGATCGGAAGTGTTCCGTAACGGAGACTCATCAGCTGACTCAAACCACATGGCTCAAATAAAGACGGCATCAGGAACGCATCTGCTGATGCATAGATACGGTGAGACATTTTCTCATCATAATAGATCTGAGCAGATACCTTTCCATGATATTTCCAGTCAAAGTGACGGAACATATTCTCATAACGTTCATCACCGGTTCCAAGAATTACAAGCTGGATAGCATCCTGGCAAAGCTCATCCATCACATATGCGATCAGATCAAACCCTTTCTGATCTGTCAGTCGTGATACAATACCTACCATCATCGTCTTCGGATCTTCCTGCAATCCAAGATCTCTCTGCAGCTGAAGTTTGTTCTTAACTTTCTCTTTTCTGAAAGTTGTTGCATTATAAGTCTTTGTGATATATGGATCTGTTTCAGGATTGAATTCATTGTAATCAATACCATTTACAATTCCACGCAGGCTGTTTGCACGCGCACACATCAGACCGTCCAGTTTTTCTCCATAGAACGGTGTCTTGATTTCCTCTGCATAAGTATTGCTTACAGTAGTGACTGCATCTGCAAACACAATACCGCCCTTCAGATAGTTGGCATCTTTATATGCTTCCAGTTTGTCTGCTGTAAAATAATAATCGGACAGTCCTGTGATATTCTTGATTGTCTGTACATCCCATACACCCTGGAATTTAAGGTTATGTATTGTCATGATCGTCTTGATATTCCAGAAAAATTCATTCTGCTGGAAGCTGTCGTGCAGATATACGGGAACAAGTCCGGTCTGCCAGTCATGACAGTGTATAATATCCGGTCTGAATCCGATAACCGGAAGAACTGACAGTACAGCTTTGGAGAAGAATGCAAATTTCTCCAGATCCCATGTTCCTCCATCATACGGTTTGGGTCCGCTGAAATAGTATTCATTGTCAATAAAATAAAACTGAATTCCTTCGTACTCCATGTGCATGATTCCTACATAGCAGTTCTTATATCCAAGATCCATGTAGAAATGTGTGATATAGTTCATTTTATCTTTCCATTCCTGTTTCATACAGGCATATTTCGGTAAGATCACACGAATATCAAAATATCGTTTATCAAAATATTTCGGCAATGAGCCAGCTACATCTGCCAGACCTCCTGTTTTGATAAATGGTACAGCTTCAGATGTTGCAAATAAAATATTTTTCATGCGAAAAACCCTCCTTGGTAGCCTTTATTGAATAATTATACTCCAAACTATGACTATTGGAAAGAGCGATTTTTATATTCCAGTCTGATTTTATCTGCAATCAGAGCAATAAATTCTGAATTTGTGGGTTTTCCTTTTCCTGTACTGACTGTGTAACCGAATAATTCATCTATTGTGTCCATTTTTCCTCTGCTCCAGGCAACTTCAATGGCGTGTCTGATAGCCCGTTCCACTCTGCTGGCTGTTGTCTGATGTTTCTTTGCAATCGTAGGATACAGTATCTTGGTAATGGAATTGAGCATCTCCATGTCATTAACTGACAGGATGATGGCGTCACGCAGATACTGATATCCTTTAATATGTGCAGGCACTCCAATCTCATGAATGATATTTGTCACGTCTGTTTCCAGATTTCTCACAGGTACCGGATTGTCTTCTGTCCTTTCAGGCTGCCGCCCGATCTGACGTATTCTTCTCTCGCCGGCTCTGCGCACATGTTTGATACGATTAAGCAGCATTTGATTATCGAAAGGCTTCAGGATATAATAATCTGCCCCTAAGTTAAATGCATTTTCTGTAATACGTTCCTGACCGACTGCCGAAACTACGATAAATGATGGGATCTTTTTGAGACTTTTGTCATTGGCAAATTTCTCCATTACTGCCAGTCCGTCCATTTTCGGCATAATAATATCTAGAACCACAACGTCCGGTTCCTTTTCACGTATAATATTACAGATTTCTTCTCCGTTATGCGCTTTTCCCACAAGTTCCAGATCTTTGTCTTCTTCTATTATCTGACCAAGTACTTCCACCATTTTCTCATTATCATCTGCAATTGCCACATTTAATTTTTCCATAAATTTCACTCCTCCCCCATTTTTCAATAAATCTCTTTTCTTTTTCGGTTCATCACATATTATAGAGGAATGCTTACGGAAAAATCAAGACACAGAGGGAAATTTGTCCTATTTTATGTCGACAGCTTTGGTGATTCTTTTTTCTTTATTTTCATTTTTCACAGGCATCTGATATATTTCGACAATAATCAGATTTTTGTTTCATAATCCTGATCATCCATTAAAAAAGTCTTTCTGTATTTTTCAGCATATTTTCAATAAAGATTCCATATCCGCTGGAAGCATCCTGAACAAATACATGAGTTACCGCACCAATGATTTTTCCATTCTGGATAACCGGGCTTCCGCTGAGCCCCTGTACAATCCCTCCTGTAGCTTCCAGAAGTTCTTTATCTGTCACCTTTATCACAAAACTTTTGTTGGTATCTTCATGATTCAAATCTATTTTTCTGATCTCTGCATCATATTCTTTTACCTCGCCATCTGTACTGCAGAGAATTGTGGCTGTTCCAATCTTCACTTCCTGCTTATACGCAGCCGGCATTTTCTTTAAAGTGATCGCATCATCTGCAATCCCTGTGAACTGACCATAAATTCCGTTTCTGCTGTTTGCTTCGATAGTTCCAAGAATATTTCTGTCATCATAGCAGATATATCCTGCAAGTTCGCCGGGATTGCCTTTACTTCCTTTGTTAATCGCAAGAATCCGGGCTTTATACAAAGCTCCGTTTCGGATATTCAGAAGCTGGGCAGTGTCTATATCACTGATTCCATGGCCAAGGGCACCATAATTACCATTCTGATCTACGTAGGTAAGTGTTCCTATCCCCTGAGTATCATCTCTTACCCAGATTCCAAGTTTATAGTCTCCTTTTTTGTCTTTTACAGGAGTTACAGATACAGGAATACTCTCTCCTTTGCGGCTTATCCCCAGTGTAACTTCGCTGCCATCAAGTTCTGAGATGTCATCTATCAGTTCTCTTTTTGTAGAGATTTTTTCTCCGTTAAATGAGATAATGTAATCTCCCTGTCTGATAATATTTCTCGCAGGCTCCTCTGTCTCACCATTCCGATTCTGAATTTCACCGGTGTCAATCACCAGAACACCTTCTGTTTGCATATAAATTCCTATGGTGCTTCCGCTGACATAAATTTCCTGATCATCTGCAGGTGTCACTTTTATTTCTTTAAATGGAATATAACCCAAAAGTTTACAGGGCAGAATATAGCCTCCATCCTGCGAAACAGTAACTGCTTCTTCAAATGTAACAAACGGTGTTGACAGAACTTCTGTGACATCTTCTGTTTTTTTGCCTCTGGAAATCTGAATTTCGTCAGGTATCTTTCTGTCCAGATATCTGTAACCTGATATCAGCATCACCAACAGATCCAGCACAAGACAACAGATGACAAAAAGTCTGTATTTTCTTTTGTTCATTATTATGCACATCCTTTCATTCTGTATTTATGAAATTCTGTAACTGTGAAATTGCCATAAAACACTTCCCATCACAGCAAACCCGAAAGGTACAAAAATAAGAGAGAACAATCCGTCACAAAGATTATCCTCTCTTAGTATGTGGTCAATTATTTTATTTAAATCTTGTATTTTTTTGTTTCTGTGCCAATTCTTTCATCTCTTTCGCATTCTCAAGAACTGCAGGTGTAATTTCTGCACCACCTAACAGTCTTGCCAGCTCGCGGATGGAATCATGTTCTTTAAGCACATGGATCTGGGTAATAGTCTCAATTCCCTGCAGATGTTTTTCAATTTCAAAATGACTGTCTGCCATAGCTGCAATCTGCGGCAGATGCGTGATGCAGAGTACCTGATGATGCTGTCCGATCACTGCCATCTTTTCAGAGACTTTCTGTGCAGTTCTTCCACTGATACCAGTATCGATCTCATCGAAGATCAATGTCTCAATCTCATCTCTGTCTGCAAGGATTGCCTTTAATGCAAGCATGATTCGAGACAACTCACCGCCGGATACGATCTGTCCCAGTGGCTTCAGAGTTTCTCCGGGATTTGTAGAAATGAGATACTGGATATCATCGGTTCCATTATCTGTGTAGTTTTTCTTTTTCCGGAAATCAATGGCAAAATTCACATCCAGGAAATTTAAATCCTTCAATCCCTGAATAATCTTCTGCTCAAGCTGTTTACTGTATTCTTTACGGATTTCTGCTAATTCATCCGACTTTTTCTCAAGAATATTTTCCAGTTCTCTGAGACGCTCCTTTAATTCCTGTAAATTTTCTTCATATTTATGTAATTTTTCCAGTTTTTCTTCCTGAAGTTTGCGATATGTGAAAATTTCCTCAATGGTACGTCCATATTTTGCCTTCAGTCCATTGATCAGATCCAGTCTTCTCTCTGTCTCATAAAACTCTCCTTCATCAAAGGTCAGCTCGTCCAGATAAGCGGATAATTCTCTGTTAAAATCATTCAGAAGACCGTCTACAGAAGTAAGTGTCTCTGCAAGAGGTGTAAGCTCCGGATCATACTGTGTTACATGAGAGAATTCCTTTAATGCCTCTCCGACAGTCTCTCCGGCGCCTTCCTTGCTTTCATAGCCTGTGAGATTATGTACAAGCTGCAGGGAGTCAACGATGAGTTTTGCATTGCTCATTTTTCTGTACCGGGCTTCCAGTTCCTCATCCTCTCCCGGCTGCAGATTTGCTTTCTCGATTTCTTTGATCTCAAACTCCAGAAAAGCCAGCTCACGATTTCTCTGCTCCTCATTCATATTCATGGAACCAAGTTCTGTTTTGCATTTGCTGTATTCTTTATATGCCAGAGATACTTTCTCCTTTGCAGGAAGGATTTTTTCTTTTCCATATGCATCCAGGATTGCAAGCTGCTTATCCTGGTACAGAAGTGACTGATGCTCGTGCTGTCCATGGATATCCAAAAGGCATGCAGCAGCGGCCTTCATCTGACCTACAGTACTTGTCTCTCCATTAATCTTGTTGATGCTTCTTCCATCCATGATTTTTCTGGACAGAAGTACCTGTCCATCTTCCGGACAGATATCCAGTGCTTTCAGTGTCTCCAGCGCTTTCTCGTTTTCTACCTGAAAAAGCAGCTCCACAAGTGCATAGGATGCATTTTCCCTTATCATATTTTTAGAAGTTTTTGCACCCAGGATCAGCTGCATAGACCCCAGAAGGATAGATTTACCTGCTCCGGTCTCACCGGTCAGGATATTCAGTCCGGGACCAAATTCCACTTCTATTTCTTCTATCAGTGCAAGATTTTTCACATGCAGATGAGCTAACATTTATTGCCTCCATAATCAAGTCATTTGTAATGTTAAAAGTTCAGGATCGTAACTGCAAAGGTATTGAGCAGTTACTCGTGGGATCACTTATTCAATCTGACAAAACTTCTCAGTTTCTCTGCTGCTCCCAGTGCCATGTCTGCAGTCTTTGCAGCACACATAATAGTGTCATCACCTGCAATACATCCCAGTATTTCCGGCCATTTCAACGCATCCAGAGCTGCTGCCACGCCCATTGCCATTCCGGAAACGGTTTTGATCACAATGATATTCTGTCCCACATCAATAGAAAGCAGGGTATCTTCCAGTACTCTTGTATATTTTTCTCCAAGACTTCCTGATTCATTATTAATAATTGCATAACGGGACTTTCCGTCCTTTCCTGCCACTTTTGTCAGCTTGAGAGCACGAATATCTCTGGATACAGTCGCCTGTGTCACCTTAAATCCTGCCTCATTAAGTCTGGAGGCCAGCTCTTCCTGTGTATCAATATCATACTGATGAATCAGTTCAATAATTTTCTCATGTCTCGCAACTTTCACCTTATTTCCTCCTGCTGATCAGCTGTCTCTCATCTTCCGGCGCAATACCTCAACAAAACTTAAATGGTTCAGCTTCAGAATCTTTGTCTTTACATCTGCCTGCCGGATCTGAATGCAGTCACCGGTGACCATAGGGATAAATGTATCTCCATCAAAAGATGCGATTCCCTTTTCACAGTCACAGTGTCTTCCTTTTCCTATCTCTACAGTGATCACATCCTGCGCAGGAAAAATAATGCTTCTTGTATTCAGCGTGTGTGGTGCTATGGGAGTCATGATCGTCATGGCGGCATTGGGCGATACAATAGGTCCTCCCGCTGACAGACTGTATCCGGTAGATCCGGTAGGTGTTGAAATAATAATTCCATCAGCATTATAAGAGTTAAGATAAACATCATTTACATAATTCTTAAACCGGACCACGCGGAGATGACCGTCTCTGCCGATCACAATGTCATTCAATGCAATATCCTGTCCGATCAGTTTTCTGCCACGGTACACCCTTCCTTCCAGCATCATGCGTTCTTCTACCTCGTAATCATCCGCCATCAGCTGATCCAGAGCACTGTACAGAGAGGTCTGATTCACTTCTGCAAGAAAACCCAGATTTCCCAGATTGATTCCAAGAAGAGGAATTTCCTTATGCACCACATCCCTTGCTGCCTGAAGAAGTGTGCCATCTCCTCCCAGAACAATAATACACTGTGTATCGTCCGGAACCTTATCAGGATCTGTATAATGAAAGGAACCCTCATGTTTCCTTTCTGCCTGCTGTACTTCACAGTTTTTGTGATGTGTTTTCAGATAATCTGCGATTTTTTCTGTGATTTCAAGTTTTTTATCCTTGTCACTGTTTGTAATAATATAAAACCTGTCCATAGTTTCTTCCTGACTCAGCCTTTTTAATCCAACTGTCCATGAGCCTCTGCCACAACAGCTTCTACAGATACCTTCAGGCTGTCGGTAACCCCGGTACCTTCCGGATGTTTTTTCAGATGAAGAAGATATTCGATATTTCCTTCCGGTCCTTTAATTGGCGAAAAAGAAAGATGACATGGCTCCATAAAAATACTCATGGCATAATCGCGCACTTTTTCGATCACTTCCTGATGAACAGCAGGATCTCTTACAACCCCCTTCTTTCCGACTTTCTCTCTCCCCGCCTCAAACTGCGGCTTGATCAGACATACGATCTCACCCTCATCTGTAAGGAGATTTCTTACAGGAAGCAGTACTTTTGTAAGAGAAATAAAGGACACATCAATTGATGAAAAATCTGCCGGTTCTCCCAAATCCTCCGGTACCACATAGCGGATATTGGTTTTCTCCATACAGACTACACGCGGATCGTTACGAAGCTTCCAGTCAAGCTGTCCATATCCTACATCAATGGAATAAACTTTTACTGCCCCGTTCTGTAACATACAATCTGTAAACCCTCCAGTGGACGCACCTACATCCATACAGACCTTACTATCCAATGTGACATCAAAGTTTTTCATAGCTTTTTCAAGTTTCAGCCCACCGCGGCTTACATACGGAAGAGTGTTTCCTCTGACCTCAATCTTTACAGTCTCCGGGAACATGGTTCCCGCCTTATCTTCTTTCTGACCATCAACATATACATCGCCTGCCATGATGAATGCCTTTGCTTTCTCGCGGGATGGTGCAAGGGCACGTTCCATCATAAGCATATCCAAACGTTTCTTCATTGCTCTCTTAATTCCTCACTATCTTCTATTGCCTGTCTGATGTCTTCCACTCCAAGTCCAATCCGGCTGCGCAGGCTTTCTACATTTCCCTGGGGTACGAAACGATCCCAGACAGCTGCCGACAACACTCTTATTTCCGGATGACAGGCTTCCATATAAGCAGACACATGCTCTCCGTATCCGCCGCTTTTCACATTCTCTTCTACTGTCACAAACAGACTGTGATCCTTTGCCAGTTCATCAAGAAGATCCACATCCAGTGGTTTCACAAATCTGGCATTTACAAAAGTAGGATCATAGCCGTCATCTTTCAGTCCTTTACAGATTTCCATGCAGGACGGGATCATACTTCCCACTCCCAGCACAGCGATTTTTTTTCCTTTGCGGATAATCTCACTTCTGCCATATTCCACAGGTGCCTGATATTCCCGAAGCCCCTGATGCGCACTGCCTCTCGGATAGCGGATTGCAATCGGTCCGTCAAAGCTTACCGCAAATGCAAGCATCTCTTCCAGTTCTCTGTCATTCTTCGGTGCCAGAACAGTCATATTCGGCATCATTGACAAATAAGACAGATCAAAGCAGCCCTGATGCGTCTCCCCGTCTGCGCCTACAAGCCCTGCCCTGTCAACAGCAAAAATCACATGAAGCTTCTGCATACATACATCATGCAGGATCTGATCTACAGCACGCTGCAGAAAAGATGAATAGATGGCAACAACAGGAACCAGGCCGCCAAGAGCCAGACCCGCCGCAAAACTCACCGCATGTTCCTCTGCGATTCCCACATCAAAAAATCTGTCCGGAAATCTCCTGGAAAATTCCACAAGTCCGGTTCCATCCGGCATGGCTGCGGTAATAGCTGTCAGTTTTTTATTTTTCTCACCAAGAGAGACCAGTGCTTTGGAAAAAACATCTGTATAACCCGGCACTGTTTTCTTCTGAAGTACCCGGCCTGTTTTAATATCAAAAGGACCTGTTCCATGAAACCTGTCCGGATGGGCACTTGCAGGTTCGTATCCTCTGCCTTTCTTTGTCAGGACATGAACAACTACCGGTCCCTCTACCCGTTTTGCTTCATTAAAGAGTTTCATCATCTGACGCATATTATGACCGTCAACAGGTCCCAGATATGTCAGCCCCATATTTTCAAACAGCATTCCCGGAATAAAAAGCTGCTTGACACTGCTTTTGGTTTTTCTCATAGTATCTACCAGAGCAGTCCCTACCTTCGGAACCTTCTTCAGTGCCTTTGTCACACCCATCTTCATTCCTGTATAAGCTTCTGCAGTTCTCAGTGCACTCAGATAAGTGGACATGCCTCCTACATTTCTGGAAATGGACATATTATTGTCATTTATGATAATAATAAAATTTGTCTTTAACTCTGCAGCATTATTTAATGCCTCATACGCCATTCCTCCGGTGAGAGCACCATCTCCGATCACAGAAACCACATGATGCTTCTGTCCCAGAATATCTCTGGCATGCACATATCCCAGTCCTGCCGAAATTGAATTGGAACTGTGTCCTGCATCATATGCATCACAGGGGCTCTCACTTCTCTTAGGAAAACCGCTTAATCCACCTTCCTGTCGCAGATTCTTAAATTCATCTTTTCTTCCGGTAAGAATCTTATGTGTATATGCCTGATGTCCTACATCCCAGATTAGTTTGTCTTCCGGAAAATCCAGCACATTATGAAGAGCCAGAGTCAGTTCCACTACTCCCAGATTTGAAGCAAGATGTCCGCCTGTCTGACTTACTGACCGGATTAAAAAGTCCCTGATCTCCGCTGCCAGAGGCTCGAAATCTTCCAATGGTATCTTATGGATATCATTGGGTTTCTTAATCTTTTCCAGAATCATTTGTATCCTTCCTTTATTTTCTGCGGTTTATTAATTTTTCAATTAACAAATACAGAAACTCGTTATTTTTATTCAGACTCTTCAGCAGATCGATTGCCTTCTCTGAGAGTTCTTCCACCTGTTCAGCAGCCTTCTCTGTTCCAAAAAGAGTCACATAAGTAACTTTATTATTCTTCTCATCACTGTGTACAGGTTTTCCCAGTTCTTCTGCAGTGCTGGTCACATCCAGAATATCATCCTGAATCTGGAAAGCCAGTCCTATATTTCCGGCAGCTTTCTCCACTGCAGATACTTCCTGCTCATTTGCTCCTGCAAGAATTGCGCCTGTCATCATGGAGGCTTCGATCAATGCTGACGTCTTATTTCTGTAAATATAGTCAAGCATCTCTTTTTCAAGGGGCTTTCCGTCATTTTCCACATCAACACTTTGTCCTCCAAGCATTCCATGAATGCCTGTCTTCTGTGAGACCACTCTCAACGCATGGATTACCCGATCCTGCTCTTTTGTCAGGGCAAATGCCTGAAACATGGTTTCGTATGCGTAATTAAGCAGCGCAACACCGCTTAACACCCCCATGGCTTCCCCATATACCTTATGTGTAGTCAGTCTGCCGCGCCTGTAATCATCATCATCAAGTGCAGGAAGATCGTCATGGATCAGGGAATGAGTATGGATCATCTCCATTCCTGCCATAAACGGTTTTACAACTTCTTCCTTACCATCAAACAGGCGATATGTCTCCCGGATCAACATTGGCCGAAGGCGCTTGCCTCCTGCCAGCATACTGTAATTCATAGCCTGAGCCATTGTTCCGGCGAATCCCGCCTCTGCAGGCAGAAAGCTTCTGATCACTTTCTCTGTTTCTTCCGTTCTCTTTGCTAATTCATCTTGAAAATTCACTAAATGTACCATCCTCATTAAGCTGCAGCATTTTCTTCTCCACTGTATCCAGCTTCCCGCTGCAAAGTTTCAAAAGTTCCATGCCCTGTCTGTACAGTATAAAAGAGTCCTCCAGCGATGTGTCTCTGTTTTCCAGTTTTTCAGCCAGCAGATCCAGTTCTGCAAACATCTCTTCCAGAGGTTTCTCCTCCTGTAACTGCTCACAGTTTTCTTTCTTCGCCATAGATTCTCTCCTCCTTCACCGTACCTGTAACATCTGCTTCTATCGTACCGTCTGTCACAGATATATAAATGGTATCCCCATTTTGTACCTGTTCTACACTTGTCAATGTCTTTTTATATTTATCTGCCACATAAGAATATCCCTGATTCAGTTTCTTTAAAGGGGAAAGTCCTGCAAAACGTTCCAGATAAACAGACAATCTGTGTCTCTCATCCTGAAGTTTCCTGTTCATTCCATTTTGTACAGCATTCTCCAGATCTGCCAGACGCTGTCTCTGCTCCCGCAGCCTGTTCTCCGGACTCAGATAAGCAAATTTTGTCTGAAAATGCTCCAGTCTGCTGCGGTACAGATCCATTTTACCACTCATTGCACGATATAACCGCTGCCTGTAAATACTTACTGCTTCAATCACACTTCTATAATCATCCACCGCAAGCTCTGCCGCAGCAGAAGGAGTAGGAGCTCGCAGATCAGCAGCGAAATCAGCAATTGTAAAATCCGTTTCATGACCTACTGCGGAAATAATGGGTGTACTGCACTCAAAAATAGCTCTGGCCACGATTTCTTCATTAAACGCCCAGAGATCTTCAATAGAGCCACCGCCTCTTCCCACAATGATCACATCCACATCTGTCTTATCAAGCATCTGTATTCCTTTTACAATACTTTCTGCCGCACCCGCCCCCTGTACAAGAGCCGGATATAAAATAATCTGTAAATAGGGATTTCTTCGATAGGAAATATTGCGGATATCCTGAACAGCCGCACCTGTCGGTGCAGTTACCACACCCAGACGTCTGATAAATCTCGGAATGGGCTGCTTGTACTCCTGCGCAAACATTCCCATATCTTCAAGTTCCTGTTTCAGCGCAAGATATCTCTCATACAAAGCACCTGCACCTTCCAGAGTAATTTCCTTTGCATACATCTGATAGCGGCCGTCGCGTTCATATACATCCACACTCCCGCCAACGATCACCTTATCGCCATTTTTCATGGCAAATGCAAGTCCCCGTCTGTGTCCGGCAAACATCACACAATTCAATGTTCCTGTCTCATCTTTCAGGGAAAAATAGATGTGTCCGCTTGTATGATATTTACAATTGGACACCTCGCCTTTTACATAAATCTTCTGCAGTAAATAATCCTGGGTAAACATATTTTTGATATAACGGTTTACCTGACCTACAGAATATGTGTTTTTCATTCTGATTTTTCTTCGCTTTCACTGTTGGCAATCTTGCCAAGGATACCGTTTACAAAGGAACCGGAAGTCTCACCGCCAAAACGTTTGGCAAGCTCTACCGCCTCATTGATAGCTACACCTGTAGGTACATCTTTGTCATATTTCAGTTCATACACTGCCAGACGCAGGGCAGTCAGGTCAACGCGGCTCATTCTCTTTGTCTTCCAGCCATTGCTTGTCTCATTTAACAGTGCATCGATCTCGTCTAATTTTTCAAGTACATGGCGGTATTTCCGGCTCATATACTCCTGATCTTTCTCTGAAAGTTCCTCCAGAGTATCAAAATAAAGTGAAAGCTGCTCACTCATCTCTTCCTCTGAATTAAATTCTGTCATGAACAGTAATTTAAAAATATGTTCTCTCTGCTCTCTTCTTCGCATAATTTTTGCTGTATAAACAGCTTTCCTTTCTAAATATCTCTTAAGTACACAAAAAAGGAAAGGGTTACTTTCCTTTTTCGTTCTCCATATCTACACTGGCAATATGAATATTAACATCTGCAACCTCAAGACCTGTCATATTCTCTATGGATGATTTTACTTTCTCCTGAACTTTCTTACTTGTCTCAAGAATGTTCTTACCATATTCGATATTCAGGTTCAGGTCTACTGTTACAACTCCTTCGAGTACAGTAACCTTAACACCTCTGGAAAGATTCTTCATTCCAAGTTTGCTTACCAGTTCGTTTGTGATATTGCCTGCCATGGAAGCAACTCCGTTTACTTCCGTAGCAGCAAGTCCGGCAATGATAGCGACCACTTCATCTGCGATCTGGACCTCACCAATGCCTCCTAAATCCTGTATTTTATATGTTATTCTTTTCTCTGCCATCTGAAAACCTCCTGAGGGATTCTTTAATCTTTGTTCATTATACCAAATCGACAGATAAATGAAAAGGGTTATTTACTGAATTCCGTTAATATTAAGCCAGGATTTCTGTCCTCTGTCATACCCACACTCCAGGAATTTACAAAGAGGAGCAGCGGATTTCCCTTAAGATCAGTAACTTTTTTCATATCAGAGGTTCCAATGATCTTATCCACTTTTACTTCTTCTTTATTTGCAATCCAGCGAATATGTTCATATGGAAGTGTTTCCAGACGGATATCTACATTATATTCATTTTCCAGACGATATTTCAGAACATCAAACTGCAGGACACCTACAACACCTACAATAATTTCTTCCATACCGGTATTAAACTCCTGAAAAATCTGAATAGCACCTTCCTGCGCGATCTGATTGATACCTTTAACAAACTGTTTTCTCTTCATAGTATCAATCTGACGGACTCTCGCAAAATGTTCCGGTGCAAATGTAGGAATACCTTCGAATGCAAACTTTTTACCGGGTGCACAGATTGTATCTCCGATGGAAAAGATACCCGGGTCAAAAACACCGATAATATCTCCGGCATATGCCTCATCTACCACATGGCGGGATTCTGCCATCATCTGCTGTGGCTGAAGCAGACGCATCTTTTTATCACCCTGCACATGATATACTTCCTGGGAAGCGTCAAATTTACCGGAACAGATTCTCATAAATGCGATTCTGTCTCTGTGTGCCTTGTTCATGTTTGCCTGGATTTTAAATACAAACGCTGAGAAATCATCATCCATGGGGTCAATTTCCCCAATATCAGACACTCTCGGAAGCGGTGATGTTGTCATCTTCAGGAAATGTTCCAGAAATGTTTCCACACCGAAGTTTGTCAGCGCAGATCCGAAGAATACAGGTGTCAGCTTACCTTTGCTTACCAGCTCCTGGTCAAAATCTGCACTTGCGCCGTCCAGAAGCTCAATCTCATCCAGAAGCTGTGCTTTCTGCTCCGGATCCATAATCTCATCTGCCCGGCTGTCACTTAACGGGATTTCCTCGATCACACCTTCTTTGGTACCTTTCTGTGTATCAGAAAAGGTAAGTATTTTCTCTGTATCACGGTCATAAACACCGCGGAATTTCTTACCGGAACCGATTGGCCAGTTGATCGGGCAGGTTGCGATGCCAAGTTCTTTCTCAATCTCATCAAGAAGGTCAAATGTGTCGTTTGCATCGCGGTCCATCTTATTGATAAATGTAAAAATCGGGATATGGCGCATTACGCAGACCTTGAACAGTTTTCTGGTCTGTGCCTCCACACCCTTGGAACCGTCGATTACCATGACTGCAGAATCTGCTGCCATCAGTGTACGGTAAGTATCCTCCGAGAAATCCTGATGTCCCGGTGTATCCAGAATATTAATGCAGTAACCATCATAATGAAACTGCAGAACAGAGGAAGTAACGGAAATACCTCTCTCTTTTTCGATCTCCATCCAGTCTGACACTGCATGGCGGGCTGTTGCCTTACCTTTAACACTTCCGGCAAGATTGATTGCTCCGCCATACAGCAGGAATTTCTCAGTCAGTGTAGTTTTACCTGCATCCGGATGGGAAATAATGGCAAATGTTCTTCTTTTTTCTATTTCATTCGTATACTTAGACACGTTCAGCCTCCTGTTGCGCTTTCTTATAATTGTTTGCATAAAACACCGGCAACAGCCGGTATCAGTTACGTTTTCTATTTTTTTACAGCATTCCTATTCTAGTATATGCACCTCTTTTCTGTCAAGATATATGTTCGCATATTCATATCAAAATATCAGTCATAAATATCAGTTGTATCGATTGCGGTATCCTCATATGGCTGTGCTGATGTTTCGCTGTCTTCCTCATACGAAGTATCTGCTGATGTTTCATCTGTCTGTGTTGTATCTTCTGCATCTTCACTCTCCTTCAGTGGGGTGATCACAATATTTTCTGGCGCAATTCCTGTTTTCCTTTTTACAATATCTTCAATCTGTGCTCTCTGTGCATCAGAAAGTTCTGCTTCAGGGATCACAACATCCGCAGTTTCTCCGGTAAGATTTACAACTACATTCTTAAAGCCCTTCGCCTCCAGCAAAAGCTCTGCTGCCGCTTCTTTTTCTGAAAGGTCTGTCATCGAGACCATCGTATGTATTGCCTCCTGCTTCTCTTCATCATCAATTTCTTCATTATTGATAATGTCCTGCAGATCTGCCTTGTTCTGTGAGCGCACCTGTTCTCTGCTGATCTTTGCCTGTGCGGCAAATCCTGTAGAACCCGTAAACACAGCCTCCCCGGGAGTATCCGTTTCCTGACTGTCTGTAAGACTGTTATCAGTCAGACCTCCATCTGCCTGATTTTCATCCAGAAGAGCAGTTTCATCTGTAAGATCATATCCTGCATCTTCAAGGATACTGCTGCTGTCCGTACTTGCCTCCTTATCCCTGAATCCAAGATCTACATCTGCAAAGTTCAGATATCCTGCCACTGCAATCAGAATTGCCAGCGATGTAATAATGACCTGATTTTTTCCGATGACTTTTTTCACATTTATCTCCTCATTTCATTTTCATTATTCTAATTCTATGAGCATCCACCTGAAATAATGCCATGACCGCCTCCTGAATATTTTGGACCACTACAGGATTTCCTCCACCTTCCGCAGAAATCAGAACACCGGTCACCTGTATGGTTTCTGAATTATAGAAGCTCTGCCTGTCTTTCTTCTCATCTGTCATCAGGATAACCTGTACCTTTCCCACCCCTTCCGTATTTTCAAGAAATGCTTCAAGTTTCTCTTCCAGAACATTTTTTTGCATATCTTCACTCTGCTCTCCTGCCGTATTTTTCTTTTGCTGCTTACTGGATACAGGCATCGCCGCTACTGCCAGAAGTACTCCGATGAGCAACAGGATTCCCCATTTTGCCGGATTCATTTCGGACAATCTGGATACAAATTCTGTTTTCTTTAAGTCCCCACTCTTCCACCAGCGCATCTTTAAGCTCCTTTCTCTCCTCCTGAGAAATTTCTGTCTTCAGTACAAGGTTTGCCTGCGTCTCCTCCCCTTCTATATTTACTTTCACCTTATATACTTCTATGCCTCTTTTTTCCAGAGTTTCCCGGATTTTCTGTTCCAGTTCCAGTTCGTAACCTTTTTCCAGATAGACTTTCTGAATATTCTGAAATTCCCGGAGTTCTTTCTCTCTGTTTTCTTCAGAAAAATTATCCAGAAAACTTTCCGTCAGTTCCGAACCTTTTCCAAGAATGGAAAATATCGGGGTACTCATCATAAAAATCAGCAGCAGGCCCATAAAAAAGCGTACATATTTCTCATACTTCTGGTCAGGTATCAGATTCAGAACCGCAGTGAAAAAGATATAAAATACTGCCAGATTCCGAATCCATAAATACAGCTCTTCTTTCATATGTTTCCTCCGGCAATCTTTCTGTCAGTTCATCAGGATACAGAAACTACAACTATCAGGAATGTCAGCATGCAAAGTACTTCTGCTGTCAGCAAAAGCTTTAAAAGCATTGCACATCCCTCCCCCATTGTACTCAGGGCTCCCACAACTCTTTTGTCAGAAATTGGCTGTGCAATCGCAGCCAGAAAACGATAAACCAGAGAAAGACTTCCATAATGGATAATCGGTCCTGCTCCAATCAGCAACAGAAGGATCACGATTACTGCGCCAAAACTGTTTCGCACCATCACTGCACTGGTCAGCACTAATTCTGTTACAGCGGTCACTGCATTTCCAATGCCGGGAATCGCACTCGCTGCCTTGCCAACAGCAGAACGCTTCATGGCATCCATCACCGGGCTCACCATATTCCGCACAATCTGCAGACCAACAATAGCTCCCAGAAGAGTTTTCAACCCCCAGTTTACAGCTACATCCAAAAGTTCTGCCATTTTTGTAAGCATCTCCTCTTTTGACAAATAATTAACCATTTTCAGAAGCAAACTCAGGTTTACAGCAGGCAGAAACAGATTTGCAAGAAGCCACTGAACCGCCCAGATCATCAGCAAAATCCCTTCATAAAATGCAGCAGCCGTTGATGATCCGGTTGATGCAGCCACTGTCATAAAATAAGCCGGAGACAGAACTTTCATGAAATCCGTCAGTCCAAGAAGCCAGTTTGTAAGCGTACTTCCAAGCCTTGAGAAATTCTCCATAAGCATTGTAAACAGCGCAAGATAGACAATATAAAAGCTGATACTGCCAGCCTGTCCGTTTCCGAAAACATCAGCAAACTCCGCCAGCACCGCTGCAATAAAAATCACAAGTAAAAGTTTCAGTATTAATCCTTTTTCATTCTCTATATCCGAAAAAAAGAGACTATACAAAAAGCTCCGTACAGTCTCTTTTGAAACAGGCTCCTCCCCGTTTATGATATTCATCAGTGCTTTCCTGACAGAAAAAACATGGTCATCCATAATCTCATCCAACATTTTCTGCACATCATCAATCTGTATCTCTTCCATTAGATTCTCCTGCAGGATCTGTACTGAAGAATCTTCTTTCTGTTCTGTCTGCGCAGCGGCATATACGGATACTATATGATTCTGAAAGAATGTAAGATATGACACTCTTCCTACCAAGAGTATACATGCCAGTATACACCAGTAACCTTTCCACAGATCTGCCTGTTCCCTGATACTTCTCTCTTTATCCTGCCTCATATCATAAACTCCGAAATCGTATCCAGAATTGCCAGCAGTACCGGCATACTCAGAACCATCACAGACAGTTTACAGAACAGGTCGATCTGTGTTCCGATCATCTGATATCCGGCATCTTTGCAGATTGCAGATGAAAACTGTCCGATATATGTGATCCCGATAATCTTAACCAGAACTGTGAGATAACTGCTGTCTATGGGGAAGCTTTCTCTCAGCCTGTTCATGGTTTCAAACAGATAAGAAACTTTTCCTGCTGCAAGACCAAGAATCAGAAAACCCGTCATCATGGTCACAAGTGCAGCAAATTCCGGTCTGGTTTCTTTTAGAATAAAACCAAGCATCATTCCGCAGATACCCATGATTGAAACTTTCACAATATCCATGCCATTCAAACCTCTTTCTGTTCTGTCAACTGCCATAACAGTTGATTTGAAATCACAGCACAAACAACTGCTGAATACTTTCAAACAGTTCATAAATATATGGAACAATCCAGAACAGCACCATCAGAAGCCCCGCCAGGCTTACCAGAAATGCCTGTTCATCCCTTCCACTGTGTTTCAGGATCTGGCAGAGAACAGAAACCAGAATCCCTACTGCAGCGATTTTAAAAATAAGACTTACCTCCACAGTCTCTCCTTTCCGGCTTCTGCTGCCAGATACAGCAAAACAGTAATCTACACAGTAAAGAAACAGATTATAAATACATGCTCACCAAAAAAACACAGCCACAAATATTCCGCCCAATATTCCCATACTGCGGTATAATTTTCTTTTTTCACAAAAATCTTTCCTGAGTTCCCTGATCGCATATTCTGTTTCCTTTTCCATCAGATCCATCTGTTTTAGCTGCATATCCAGTCCAAGATAACCAAGCTGATCTCCCAGTGAATAAAATCTGTCTCTCTCTTCCTGCGAAAGACAATCCAGATCCAGACACTTTCCGGCCGATTCTCTGAAGATTGTCCCAAAGGAATCCCCTGTTTTTTCTTTCATTTTCTGTGCCGTAAGTATAAAAAATTCTCTGTACTTCCCTTCCAGTTTCCCGGAAGCACCTGTAAAGGCATCGTACAGAGATTTATTTCCATAACGTATTTCTCCTCTTAGGAGGATGATCATCCGTAAGATCATTTCCATCATCTTTTTGCGTCTGCCAAGTTCATTGCTCATGGCAAAACCGCAACCGACACCGGAAATTACAATTACACACAATCCTACTGTTCTAAGCATACTTTTCCATTTTCATCTAATACAGCTTTCAGACATCCTGCCTGATCATTTTTGTCCAGGATAATATAACGTTCAAATACTTTCTCGCCCATAAGCTTATAAAAGAATGGCTGATCCAGAACATCCTCCAGACAGCTTCCATGTGCAGTCGCAATCAGCTTACATCCGCAGTGGATCACTGAGTCAACTGCCTTGAAATCCTCTTCACAGCCTAACTCGTCCACTGCAACCACATCCGGTGACATGGAACGTACCAGCATCTGCATACCTTCTGATTTCGGACAGCAGTCCAGCACATCTGTACGCATTCCCAGATCATTCTGAGGAATTCCCTGATAACAGCCTGCCAGCTCACTTCTCTCGTCCACCACACCTATTGTCAGACCCTGGGTATTGGCCCATCCATTACTGAGCTGCCTGATAATATCTCTGAGCAGCGTAGTCTTTCCACACCTTGGCGGTGAAATGATCAATGTATTTGCAACCCATTTCTCTGTACGGATATAAGGCATCACCTTATCCGCACATCCCTGAATCTCATGTGCCAGACGGACATTGATGCAGGAAATATATTTCATTCCCATGATCCTGCCCCGATCCAGCACTACCTTTCCGGTCACACCTACTCTGTGACCACCCTGAACACTGATAAATCCCTGTCTGATCTCATCCTCATAAGCATACAGGGAATATCCTGTGACATATTCCAGTGTTTCTTTCAAATCTTCCGTTGTCACCAGATACTGTTCCTGACCCGGTTTTCGCAAAAAACACTCTCCTCCGTCATAAGTTAAAAACAACGGACGCCCTACACGAAGGCGTATCTCATATAATTTATCATAATCCAGCTTCGCATCCATTAAAAGATTCCGGATATTTCCGGCAAACAGGTTTTCAATCTGCTGCGCTTCTATATGTCTCACCTCTTTACACTTAATATATGTGGACAAACCGATTTTAGTACTCTTCCTGATAAGACTCTTCCATTTTTATCAGATTCAGCTTCAGAACCCGGTCTACCACATTTCCTGCATACCCCCTGTACGCATAAGCTCCTGATTCAAAGAGTACGTAAAGTTCATCCCCCTCTACAACAATCTGCTCGATCATCTCAGGCATTCTGTATGATCTTGCAGAATTTTCATTGACATACAGACGTTTATCCGACTGTTCATAAAAAACAATCCTGGATGGCAGAATACCAAAAGAATGAGACAACAACAGCTTATCGTTATAAAAAGCCATTCCCTGTGCCTGTTCTGATATTGTAGAATAATCCAGCGGAACCGCCATTTCAAACATCATGCCAAGTTCCTCATTAAAAGTATTCACCAGATCACCTTTTGAATCCACCGCATATCTCGCGATGGTGCTCTCTGTATATTTGTTAAAACATCCTACATACAGGCACCCCTTATAGAAAGTCATAAAAGAATCTCTCACGATTCCATAAAGACTACATGTCTGATTTACCTGCACAGGCATATGGTTATCCGCATAATTATAGTCACGCAGCACATCCATCTTAATGCTGATCGCCTGTGCGATTCCATTGGTATTTGAAGAATACCACAGCATATCATGTTCCTGATCATAGGCAAGTCCGCCTACATGAGGCAGACCTGGCAGGACTACCTCTTTGATAAATCTGTGAGTTTCTTTGTTGATCACATAAATAACAGAGTTATGTTTTTCCGTATGACAATAGGCACTTACAAGTACATACTCATCGGTCACTGCAAGTCCCTGAGGAGTCATGGAAGTACATACCGCCTGTTTTGTACCCTCTACATTCAGGAATGTTCTTGTATATCTCAGTCCGGGAATAATATAAGTTCCGTACTCTTTTTCTTTTTTTCTGCCCTCAAAGGCAAAGGTATTTAACTCCTCCTGCTGCGACAGCATCTGTATCTGTCCGCGTAATGAATACACTGCAGCATCCTGGTTGGTTACCGGATATTTTGCAGGAGGTTCCGTCTTACCCCTGTATACGAAAGCATATCCCCAGAAAGCCAGTCCAAGTGCCAGTACTGCTACAAGAATCTTCACTGCCAGTCTTCGGATTTCTTTCTTCGTTTGTCTGTTCATGTCTTACCCAAGTATGATGTCTTCATATTTCCAGTTGATTTCCATGGGATTCATTGCCCATACTGCTCCACTGTAACCGTCTTCCATATCAAGCAGCATATGACTGCCTTCATCCATGGATATAGTCCTCATGTCTCTGGAAAGCCCCTCACCGGTCCATTTGATATAAGCTTCCCTCAGTACCCACTGTTCAAAAAATTTCTTTTCCACATTTATATCTGAGAGAATTTCCAGATACTGTTCCCGGGGTACCATACGTCTGAGCATTCTTTCATAATTGGCTCTGCAATGAATCTGCACATCAATTCCAACCTCCTGATCAGCCAGAATACATACCACATATTTTCCGGAATGACTGATATTATAATGCAGGGACGGACGATAGGAAAGGAATGGTTTTCCATGTTCTCCCTCTGCTCTGGGTTCATTGTACAGATTGATTCCATATTCTTTTTTCAGTGCGATTTCCAGAAGTTTCTCTGCGATCATATGCTCCATATGTGCGCCTTCATATTCTTCCCGTATTTTTGTACAGTAAATAATTCCTTTATTCATAGGCCTGTCTCCTCAAGAAACCGGGAAGGCTCCCGTTCCTTCTCATACTGGCGTTTCACATAGGCAAGCACCAGCTTCTTTTTCGCCCTGGTCATCCCTACATAAAACAATCTTCGTTCTTCTTCCACTGCTTCTGCCAAAACCGCCTTGCGATATGGAATACTTCCTTCATTAACATTCAGAATATACACAATATCATATTCCAGACCTTTTACCGCATGGAGTGTGGATATAGTCACTCCTTCTTTTTTATCCTGCTGTTTCCTTGCCTGTTCATTCAGGCGCTTCGTATATTCTTCTATGTAAGCCTGCCACTTCACCAGGGTTTTCATGCCTTTTGCACTCTCATGGATCCGGTCCAGGGTCTCAAGCAGTTCCTCTGGTTTTATTTTACGATACTGTGCATATTCACGCAAGTATTCTTCGAATCCCATTCCTTTTCTGATAAAATTAATCGCAGCAAAAGGGGAAAGAGTACCAAGAATCCTCAGATGCGTTTCCAGTGTGGTAATCCTGTCGCACATCCAGTCTTTGTCTTTATAATATTCCCGAAGTTCATTAAAATTAATCTGCGAACTGTTCAACGCTTCTCTGGAAATATAGCGATTTGGCCGGTTCATGATCTCCAGCAAATTCTTCCTGCTCCTGTCTCCTGCTGCCATTTCAAGATAAGCCAGAAGCGCCCGGCAGATCCAGTGGCGGAAAAGATTGGGAAGCTGTTCTTTCATTGTAAAAGGAACCTGATATTCCATCAGCACATTGATCAGACCTTCCGATTCCTGATTTGTACGAAGCAGGATTGCCGTATTCAGCAGATCCTCGCCGCGCTCCATTCTTTTTTTCAGTGCTGCCACCACGCACATATACTCTTCTCTTGGATTATCAAATTCCTTGCACGTCACAGGCATCCCTTCTTCATTTGGAGTATCCAGCTGCTTTTTGAAACGTCTGGTATTACATCCGATCACTTCCATGGCTGTACGCAGGATATTCTTACTGCACCGGTAATTCACATTCAGAAGGACTGTCTCTGCCTTCGGATAATCCTTTGTAAAATTTAACATAATCTCTGGTCTTGCGCCCCGGAAATGATAGATGGACTGGTCATCATCCCCTACAATAAACAGGTTATTGACAGGTGCCGCCAGCATCTGCAAAATCTTGTATTGTAAGCTGTTGATATCCTGAAACTCATCCACCAGAATGTAGACAAATTTTCTTCTCCATGCATTCAGGATATCCTGTCTCTGGGAAAAAAGTTCATAACAACAGAGGATCATATCATCAAAATCCAGCTTGCGTTTCGCCTTCAGAGCCTGCTTATAGCCATGAAAAATGTCCCTGAATATCTCGTCCGAGCAACAGGATGCATAATAATGCTCCGGAGAAATACAGTTCCCCTTTACAACACTGATTTCCCTGGCAACTTCTTCAATGAAATCTCCCTCCTGAGCCATTTCCTGTCCATATTTCTCAGTCATCTCACGTAGAATACTGAATTTCTCTTCCTCAGAAAGAATATTGGCCGCACTCAGATGATAGGCCGCTTTCAAAATCCCATAAAAAATTCCGTGGAAAGTTCCAAAAGTCACTTCGCTTCTGTTCTGTCCCACGAATTTCAAAAACCGTTCTTTCATCTCTGTTGCCGCTGCTCTGGAAAAAGTTACAACCAAAATAGAAGAAGCCGGTATCTTCCCCTCATTGATCATGTATGCAGTTCTCTCCACAATAACGGAAGTTTTCCCCGAGCCGGGACCTGCCAGGACCATCATAGGTCCTGACAGGTGAGTGATTGCCCGAAGTTGAGATGGATTTCTCTTCATATTTATTTGCTTAATTTCTCAATAGCTGCCTTTACTCGTTTGATTGTCTCGTCTTTACCGATGATCTCCATGATCTCAGTAGCACCGGCCGGCGTCATCTGCTTGCCGGAAACAGCAGTACGCAGAGGCCACATTACATATCCGTTCTTATAACCATGCTCTTTTACAAATGCACTTAATGTTTCAAATAACGGATCATTTGTATAATCTTCCTGTTCTTCCAGAACCGGAAGTACTTCTTTTAATACTGTAAGAGAAGTCTCTTCATTTGTCTTCATTTTCTTATGGCAGTACATGGCGGAATCATATTCCGGTACTTCCTCAAAGAAGTCAATCAGAGCCGGAATGTCAGGGAATGTTTCGATTCTGGTCTGTACCATTCCTGCAATCTTCTTGAAGTTGTAGTCTTTCTTCAGAACTTCTTTCATATACGGAAGTGCTCTCTCATAGAATTCATCCGCATCCATTTTCTTGATATACTCACCATTCATCCAACGAAGTTTCGCAATATCAAATACTGCCGGAGATTTATTGATATGATGATAATCAAATGCCTGTACCAGTTCATCCAGTGTAAAGATCTCTCTGTTGTCAGAAGGACTCCATCCGAGAAGTGCCACATAGTTGACGATCGCTTCTGAAACAAATCCCTGATCAAGCAGGTCTTCATAAGAGGAATGTCCACAACGTTTGGAAAGCTTCTGGTGTGTCTCATCTGTGATCAGCGGACAATGTACATAAACCGGGATATCCCATCCGAAAGCTTCGTAGATACGGTTGTATTTCGGAGCTGAGGAAAGATACTCGTTACCTCTTACTACGTGTGTGATCTCCATTAAATGGTCATCGATTACGTTTGCAAAGTTATAAGTTGGGTATCCATCAGATTTGATCAGGATCAGATCTTCCAGTTCCTCATTGTTTACTGTGATATCTCCGTAGATTACATCATGGAATGTTGTAGTTCCCTCTGTTGGCATATTGAAACGGATTACGTGTGGTTCTCCTGCATCAAGACGACGCTGTACTTCTTCTTTGGAAAGTTTAAGGCAGCGTTTGTCATAAATGGAAATCTCTTTTCCTGCCACAACACGTTTCATACCTTCCAGTTCTTCCTTCTTACAGAAACAGTAGTATGCATCACCCTGTTCTACTAACTGCTGTGCATATTTCAGATAGATTCCCTGTGCCTGACGCTCACTCTGAACATACGGTCCAAAGCCTTTGTCCTTGTCCGGACCTTCATCATGGAGAAGTCCTGTTTTTGCAAGAGTACGGTAGATAATATCTACAGCGCCTTCTACGTAACGTTCCTGGTCTGTATCTTCAATACGGAGGATGAAATCTCCGCCTTCATGTTTTGTAATAAGGTATGCATATAATGCTGTTCTTAAATTTCCAACATGCATTCTGCCTGTAGGGCTTGGTGCAAATCTTGTTCTGATCTTGGTCATAACTTTTTTCACTCCTGAATTTTTTATATATTCAAAATCTGTAAAAAAAGACCCTGCTTAAAAGCAGCGCCTTTCTACTTTCGGGTTTATTATACGTCAGAGGCTTTCTTATTTCAAGTCGGGATAGGGGAAAATTTTAATGTTTTTTGAATAGGGACGCATGGGAAGCGATAGTGTCCGGGGGCTCAGTTTCGGAACCATTGTATTTCTAGGCATTTGGGAAGCCGCTAAAATCATGAGCCACTCTCTCAAACTCGCTACGTCTCCGACTTCGCTCAGACAGTGAAACGATTGGCTCATAACGCGTCTTCCCAAATGCCAAGAACTACAATGAACCCTCAAATTCACCCCCGGACACTATCGCTTCCCATGCTGACTATTGGCTATATAACATATTTACCGTACAACAGTAAAGAAAGCACCACTCCTGACTTCGCAGAATAATTAACCAAAATAATATATCTACTGTACAATATAACTATAGAAACCCTAAGAAAACGCATAACAACATGCAACAAAACAGCGCAGAAAAATATTTTATTTGGAGTGCATTTGCAGGGGTCTTAGATATTCTTAGTTCTCAGAAATCTGCGTTATGAGCAGACTGTATCACTGTCTGAGCGAAGTTTGCAACGGAGCGAGTTTGAGAAGGCTGCTCATGCCTTTAGCAGATTTCTGAGAGCTTAGAATATCTTAGACCCCGAAACCGCACTCCAAATAAAATATTTTCTGCGCGTCCCTTTTAACATCGTGCTACATCTTACGAAACCTCTCATACCGTTCCTGTGCAATCTGCAGTCCACTTTTACCAGTCTGTTTCTCCAGGAACTGCTTCATTCTGATCTTCATATACTCTGCAATTTCCGGCAAATTCTCCTCACTTGCAGGATATTCCTCCGGTATGATCCGTTCAATGATTCCCAGTTCTTTCAGATGAGCCGCCGTTACTTTCATGACCTCCGCAGCTTCCGGTGCCTTTCTGCTGTCTTTCCAGAGAATGGATGCAAAGCCTTCCGGTGAAAGGATGGTGTAGGTTGCATTTTCCATCATCCAGACTTCATTGCCAACTGCAAGTGCAAGTGCACCGCCACTGCCGCCTTCACCAATTACAACCGAAAGAACCGGCACCTTCAAATCGGACATTTCCAGAAGATTCCTTGCAATGGCTTCGCCCTGTCCCCGTTCTTCTGCTTCCAGTCCACAGAATGCCCCCGGAGTGTCTACAAATGCAATGACTGCACGTCCGAATTTCTCTGCCTGTTTCATCAGTCGAAGAGCCTTTTTGTACCCTTCCGGTGATGGCATTCCGAAGTTACATCTGATGTTTTCTTTTGTAGTATGCCCTTTACGGATTCCGATTACTGTAACGGGCTGTCCGTCCAGTGTAGCAATGCCGCCGATGATGGCATTGTCGTCTCTGACACCTCTGTCACCATGAAATTCCATGAAATCATCAAAAATGGCATCAATATATTCCGCTGCTGACGGACGGTCACTGCTTCTGGCAATCTGGACTCTATCCCAGGCTGTGAGATTTTTTTGTTTCTTCTGCTTTTTCTTTTTGCCAAAAGTATCGAAAGATCTGGCAGATGTTTCCTGTGGAAATTCTCCGTAACATTTTCTGGTATCATGCAGTTTCAGGATCAGCGAAAGAACATCCCGCATAGAGCCTCGTTCAACAATTCCGTCGAGAAATCCATGTTCCAGAAGAAATTCCGGTCTCTGGAAGCCCTCCGGCAGTTTCTGACCTATAGTCTGTTCAATGACTCTCGGGCCGGCAAATCCGATCAGTGAGCCTGGCTCTGCAAGGATAATATCTCCAAGCATGGCAAAGCTTGCTGTAACGCCACCGGTAGTCGGGTCTGTCAGCACAGATGTGTAGAGAAGCCCTGCCTGAGAGTGACGTTTAATGGCTGCGGAGGTTTTTGCCATCTGCATCAGTGATACGATTCCTTCCTGCATTCTGGCACCGCCGGAGCAACAGAACAGAATGACCGGAAGTCCCTGTTTTGTTGCTTCTTCAAATGAGCGGGTGATCTTTTCTCCCACCACATATCCCATGGAAGCCATGAGAAATCTGGTATCCATGGCTCCGATCACTGTACGGATTCCTCCGATGGTGGCTTCTCCGATGAGAATTGCCTCATCAAGGTGTGTTTTTTCTCTCAGATCCTCAATTTTCTGCGGATAATCCGGATAGTCCAGTGGATTACTGTTGTCAATTCCTGTGAACCACTCTTTAAAACTTCCTTTATCTGCGATCATTTTGATCCGGCGTTTCGCACTGATTCTGAAATATCCTCCGCATTTCGGGCACACATAGGCGTTGGATATTACGTCTTCTCTGTAAACCATTTCTCCGCACTTTGGACATTTGATCCATAAGCCTTCAGGTACGGAAACAGATGCGGCCTGTTTATGCCGGTCTTCTGAAACTGTTTTCTTAAAAAATCTCTTCAAGTCTGCCATTAAAATCCTGCTCCTTTATGTAACCCAATTTGATGTTCTTTCAGACAACAAAATAACATTAATAACTATTAATCAAACTAATTCTGTCAAAAATTATTTTATCGATTTGCTTATCAATTACCTTTCAATAATAAATATGTAATTTCTGCTGAACTATAAAATATATTTGCACCAGTTTTCTTTTACAGATCCGGATAATGCTGCGGAATGAAATCTGTGGTGATATTTCCTTCCTGAAAATCCGGCTGATTGAGAAGTTCATACAGAAAATCCACGTTAGTTTTTACTCCTTCGATGGCAACTTCTCCAAGTGCACTGATCATCTTTCGAATGGCACTGCGGCGGTCTTTGTCATAAACAATGATCTTGGCAATCATAGAATCATAGTAGGGCGGAATTGCGTAGTCATTATAAACTGCTGTATCCACGCGGATTCCGTTTCCACCGGGAAGATGTAAGTCAGTGATCTTACCCGGGCATGGCATGAAATGTCTCTCAGGATCCTCGGCATTGATTCTGCATTCCATGGCGTGGCCGCGGATTTCTATGTCTTTCTGCTGAACGCTTAACGGTTCACCTGCCGCAATGCAGATCTGCTCTTTGATCAGATCTACACCAGACACAAATTCTGTTACCGGATGTTCTACCTGGATTCTGGTGTTCATTTCCATGAAATAAAATTCTCCGGACTGATTCAGAAGAAATTCTATGGTTCCTGCACTTTCATAGCCTGCTGCCTTTGCTGCCCGTACTGCTGTCTCACCCATTTTCTTTCTCAGATCATCAGAGATTGCGATACATGGAGACTCTTCGATCATTTTCTGGTGACGTCTCTGAACAGAGCAGTCTCGTTCTCCCAGATGAACTACATTTCCGTATTTATCCGCAAGAATCTGCACTTCAACATGTCTGGGATTCTCCACAAACCGTTCCAGATACATGGTATTATCGGAGAAGGAATGGACCGACTCCTGCTGTGCTGTCTCAAACAATTTGGCAAATTCCTGTTCATTTCCGGCTACACGCATTCCTTTTCCACCGCCGCCTGCTGATGCTTTGATCATGACCGGAAAACCGATTTCCTTTACAGCTTCCAAAGCCTGCTCTACTGTGTAGACCGGTTCCTTTGTGCCGGGCACTACCGGGACTTTAGCTTTCCGCATTGTGTTTTTCGCCTCAGATTTATTTCCCATTCTGGAAATTACTTCTGCGGAAGGACCAATAAATGCCACATTACATTTCTCACACATTTCCACAAAACGGCTGTTCTCTGAGAGAAATCCGAATCCCGGGTGGATTGCTTCTGCTTTTGTGGCAATGGTAGCACTTAAGATTCGCTCCATGTTCAGATAGCTGTCTGATGACTGTGCCTTTCCGATGCATACTGCTTCATCTGCAAGCTGGGTATGCAGGGCATCTCTGTCTGCTTCTGAGTATACGGCTACTGTGCGGATTCCCATCTCACGACATGCCCGGATGATCCTCACTGCAATTTCACCACGATTGGCGATCAAAATTTTATTAAACATCTGTTATGCTCCTACTGCAAAAGTCAGCTCTGCGATCACTGCTACCTTACCGTCCTGGTTTGTTGCTTTTGCTTTTCCCACTCCCATGGGACCTTTTTCCTTAATGATCTCTACTTCGAGAGTAAGGGTATCTCCGGGAACTACCTTGTTCTTGAATTTTGCATTGTTGATCGATGCAAAATATGCGATCTTTCCTTTATTTTCCGGTTTACTCAGAATTGCAACTGCGCCTGTCTGCGCAAGCGCCTCAACGATCAGAACCCCCGGCATAACCGGTTCCTGTGGGAAATGTCCTGCAAAATGCGGTTCATTATAGGTAACACATTTCTTTCCTGTTGCCTTCACACCCGGCACCAGTTCTTCAATAGTATCAATCAGGAGGAACGGGTGTCTGTGGGGAATGATCTCCATGATTTCTTTTGTTGTAAGTTTCATAGTTTTTTACCTCCTTCTTCTATTCTATCACAAACATCGGCTGTCCGAACTCTACCATCTGCTCGTTTTCTACAAGGATTTCTTTTACTGTACCATCAAATTCTGATTCAATCTCGTTCATCAGCTTCATTGCTTCCACAATGCCAAGGACCTGACCTTTGCTTACTTTATCTCCTATTTTTACAAAGGGGGGATTTTCCGGAGAAGATGCTGCATAATAGGTACCTACAAGAGGAGATTTTACCACACTTCCTGTCTGTACTTCATCGTTAACAGCATTGACGGATTCTACATGTACAGCCTGCTGCACTACCGGCTGATACTGCTGAGCATCTGCCGGATCAGTATTGACTGCCATCTGCTGTACAATTGTTTTCTCTTTTGACATGGAAATATTTAAGGTATCGTCCTGCAGGTTAAATTCTGTGAGATCTGAATCGCTGACTGCGTGGATCAGTTCTAATATATTTGCCAGTTCCATTTATTTCCTCCTGCTGAAATAGCTATATTATAAGATCACTGTCGTATATTGTTTTCAAAATCACCATACCATTTATTATCTGCGTGATCAGTCTTCGTACTTTTTAATAAGTAAGGATGCGTTATGTCCGCCAAAGCCAAGAGAATTGGTAAGTGCATATTTGATATCCATCTTTACATTACCGTTTCCTACATAATCCAGGTCACACTGTTCATCCGGCACCTTATAACCAACAGTCTGATGGATCAGGCCTTCCTGAAGTTCTTTTACACAGGTGATCACTTCCACTGCACCGGCAGCTCCCAGAAGATGTCCTGTAATAGATTTTGTAGAATTTATTTTCATTTCTTTTGCGTGTTCACCAAATGTTTTCTTAATGGCAATTGTTTCAAATAAGTCATTATGATGTGTGCTTGTACCATGTGCATTTACATACCATACATCATCTGTGGAAATTCCTGCTTCTTTTACAGCCCATTCCATAGCTTTGGCAGCACCGGAACCGTCCTCTGCAGGGGATGTAATGTGATAAGCATCTCCTGTTGCACCATATCCGACAACCTCGCCAAGGATTTTCGCTCCACGTGCTTTGGCATGCTCCAGTTCTTCCAGAACTACCACGCCGGCACCCTCACCCATTACAAAACCGCTTCTTTCTTTGTCAAAAGGGATGGAACATCTCTCAGGATCTGTGGATGAGGTCAATGCTGTCAGTGCCGCAAAACCACCAAAGCCTGTTGGTGTGATAGCAGCTTCCGTTCCACCTGCAACCATAACATCTGCATCAGAGCACTGAATAGTACGGTATGCTTCTCCAATGCTGTGGGTTCCTGTTGCACAGGCAGTTACAACATTAATGTTCTTTCCGCGGAGTCCAAACTGAATGGAAACATTTCCGGATGCCATATTGGAGATCAGAAGAGGAATCATCAGAGGATTCAGTCTTCCTGGTCCCTTTGTGTTGAGAATTTCGCAGGATTTCTCTACCACCTGCATACTTCCGATACCGCTTCCCACGCTACAGCCTACACGGAAGGGATCTTCTTTTGTCATATCCAGTCCGGACTGCTCAATAGCTTCTTTTGCTGCTGCTACCGCATACTGGCTGAAAAGCTCCATACGTTTTGCAGATTTGAAATCCATATAATCCTTTGGATTAAAATTGTTGATCTCTGCTGCCATATGCGCTCTGTAATTTGTGGAATCAAAACGTGTTACTTCTGCAAAGTTTGTTTTTCCTTCTTTTACGCTGTTCCAGAATTCTTCTACACTAAGGCCTACCGGAGTGATTGCTCCCATACCTGTAATTACAACTCTTCTCATTTTGTTCTCCTTATTTATACGTTCATACCGCCATCTACGCTGATGACCTGTCCTGTAATATAGTCTGCTTTGTCTGATGCCAGAAATACCGCTGTATTTGCAATATCCTCCGGTTTTCCGAAACGTCCCAGGATAATCTGCTTACATGCATTTTCCCTGATTTCTTCTGAGAGTACTTCTGTCATCTCTGTGTCTACAAATCCGGGTGCAATGGCATTTACCGTAATTCCCCGGCTGCCCAGCTCTCTTGCCATTGTTTTTGTCAGACCGATCACACCTGCTTTGGATGCAGCATAATTTGCCTGGCCCACATTTCCGAGGATTCCGGAAACAGAAGAAATATTGATGATCTTTCCACTTCTCTGTTTCAGCATCTGACGGGCACTGTGACGGATTGTATTGAATGTACCTTTCAGGTTTACATTAAGTACAGAATCGAAATCCTCTTCTTTCATTTTCATGATCAGACCATCTTTGGTAATTCCTGCATTATTAACCAGAATATCAAGGTGTCCATATTCTTTAACTATATCTTTAATCATTGCTTCACAGGCTGCGAAATCACTGACATTGCATTTATATATGGAAGCTTTTCCACCGTTTTCTTCGATGGTCTGTTTTACTTCCTTCGCTCTCTCTTCAGAACCATTGTAATTGATAACCACCTCTGCACCTTCCTTTGCAAGAGCAATAGCAATGGCTCGTCCGATTCCACGTCCTGCACCTGTAATCAGGACAATTTTATTTTTCAGCATTTTACAGACACTCCTTTCTCACTTCATCCAGATCTTCTGTTTTCTCAACATGTAATGCTTTTACATTTCTGTTGATCTTTTTGAGAAATCCTGTCAGAGTTTTTCCCGGTCCAATCTCAATAAAAGTATCTACACCATCATCAATCATCTGTTCTACACACTGCTGCCAGCGCACAGAGGATGAAACCTGGCTGACAAGCAATTCCTTTACCTGCTCCGGTCCTGTCACATACTGTGCAGTTACATTTGTCACATAAGGTACTGTAAATGACTGGATTTCTACCTTCTCAAGTTCCTGTCCCAGTTTTTCCCCTGCGCCTTTGAGAAGCTCACAGTGAAATGGGCCACTGACTTTAAGAGGAATCACACGTCTGGCGCCTGCTGCCTTTAATGCCTCCCCTGCTGCTGCAACTGCTGTCTCCTCGCCTGTGATCACAATCTGTCCCGGACAGTTATAATTTGCAATGGATACAATTCCCTGTGTCTCATCGCAGATTTTTTCAATCAGCTCTGCATCTGTTCCAAGAACAGCGGACATTGCACCACCTGTAGGATATGCCTCCTGCATAAAAATTCCTCTTTTTCGCACTACAGTAAATGCATCCTCTTCCTTCATAACACCGGAGGCCACCAGTGCTCCGTATTCTCCAAGGCTCAGTCCAGCATTTACCTGAGACCTGATTCCGGCTTCCTCTACAGCTCTTAAAATTGCGATTTCTGCTGTCAGCATGGCAATCTGTGTATATTCTGTAATATTTAATCTGTCATTTTCTTCAAAGCATAAAGCTTTCACATCAAGTCCGGATGCTTTTGATGCGCTTTCAAATACTTCGCGACTTACAGCATATTTTTCATAAAAATCTTTCGCCATTCCTGTATACTGTGCACCCTGTCCCGGAAATACAAATGCAATTTTAGACATATCATTTTCCTTTCCTTTATTTTTATGTTTATATCAGATGATAACAATTTGTTTCTGATTGCAAATTATTTTAGTTTAAAATATTTTGATATTCAAATTATAATGTCAAAAAATTCTCCCCGAAGCCATCTCTGGCTCCAAGGAGTTATTTGTCATTTCTATATGATTAAGCCTCTACGCCTTTGTTTTTCAGATAATCCATAACAGCTCCGACTGTTGTTAAATCTGTAAGATCTTCAGCCGGGATCTCAATATTGTATTCATCTTCCAGAGCCATAACCAGCTCAAACAGGTCAAGTGAATCTGCGCCAAGATCATCCTTGAAAGAAGTTTCAGCAGTAATTCCTGCTGCATCACAATTTAACTGCTCTGCGATCATTTCACTCATTTTTTCTAACATAATTTTTTCTTCTCCTTTAATTCAAGCCCCGGAATGCTTCTCTTTTTCATGCTCCGGTTATCACTTGTTTTTTATTATTTTTGTTAAGCAGATGATGATTCTGCCTTTTCTTGTTTTCAACCTTATCATCCGTCAGACCAGTAAATACGTCTCATTTATTCAGATTTGGTTTTATCGGGATTGATTACTTTGATGTTCAAAGTATATATTCTTCCCTCCTGTTTGTCAAGCACTATTTTATTACATTTTTTATTCCTCAAATTTAATCTGCCTTGCCACACTCAGCGCAAGTCCCATCTCTGCCATAAGGAATACGATCGACGTACCTCCATAACTGATAAACGGAAGAGTGACACCTGTATTCGGCATAAGGTTTACAACAACCGCAATATTAAGAATAACCTGCAATGCTATGTGAATAAAAATCCCACTGACCATAAGTGAGCCAAACATATCCGGTGCATTCTGTGCAATAACAAACAGCCTGTATAACAGATATGCATAAAGCATCAGCACGATAAGACCTCCAAAAATCCCCAGTTCTTCACAGATAATTGAAAAAATCATGTCATTCTGTGCCTCAGGTACACTTCCCAGCTTCTGAATACTGTTTCCAAGTCCTCTGCCAAAAAATCCTCCCGAGCCAATCGCATACAATGCCTGAATTGTCTGATATCCCCAACTGTCCGCATATTCTTCCGGATGAAGCCATACCATGATTCGTCTCAGACGAAAGCTTCCACTTCCATCAACACTCACTGTTGCATTCAGAAAAATGACTCCGATCACTGCCAGCGCAATAACAACACCTGCAATAATAATAAAAATCTTAATATCCGGGTGAGCCACAAAAATCAGTCCTGCAGTAATACAGAAAATAATAATTGCTGTACTCAGATTGTCCGTAAATACATATGCAGCCAGTGCCAGTCCGCCTCCCACAACAGCAAGAACCATACAGCCCTTTAAGGTACGGACTTTCTTTCCCATATGCACGATCATATATGGGAGGCAGACAATAATTGCTATCTTGGCAAGCTCTGCCGGCTGGAACTGAACCGGTCCAAGATTCAGCCATCTCTGGGCACCATGAGAAGACTGCCCCAGCGGTGTTTTTACCAGTGCCATCAACACCAGTGCCGCTACATACAAAGCTGTGCTAAAACGGTTCAGTATCCGATAATTGATTCTGGAAATGATCAGTGCCATGATAATACATGCCACGCTGATGATGGCCTGTTTTTTAAAAAAATACATGTCGCTTCCGTAATTTATCTGAGCCATATAGGAGCTTGTACTGTACAGCATGATAAGCCCAAAACAGGTCAGCAGTACAATAACTGCTACCAGACTGTAATCATAATAATCTGTTTTTGTTTTTCGACGCGCCCTGCTCTTGGAAGATGCTGTTGAATACGACTTTTTTTGTGATTTTGTATTTTCCATTTAATCACCTGATGCTTTCTTGTTTTCTAAAATTCCCATCTGACTTTTTTATTATAACAGAAAGCTTTTTCATAAGCAATGGGGCAGTTGCCTGATTGCATCCGCCCCATTTTAGATAAGTCTGGCTGTTCATCTTTCCCTTATTCTGTATGTCTTATAGCAATCCTCGTAAATAATGCATTTAAGACAGTTCAGCAGAGTGCGAAAGACAAGGAAGATATCTGCAGGCGTGCTGACGCACGGCAAAGATATCTGACGCAGGATTTCACACTCTGATGGGCTGGATTAAGATGCATTATTTTAGAGGATTGCTATAAGTTTATGATATCTATTTCTCATTATCACTGATTTCAATCGGGTCAGATTCGAAAATAAATTTAACATTTCCGTCCATATCGCCAGATCTGTCTGTGAATGTTGTGTACATTACATCGTCAGACTGGATTACCTCAAATCTGTCAAGAATATCCTGAAGATCTCCGTTTACTGTATCATCCAGTTTCTTAATACCTTCTTTATAGAATTTCTTCTGTCCTTTGTTCAGTTCTTTTGCTCCGTCATTCAGGTCGCTGATACCATCTTTAAGCTGATCACTGCCATCAGAAAGCTTATCCGCACCATCCATTAATGTCTGAGTGCCGGATACAAGGCTGCCTGTTCCTGATGCAAGGGTCTGTGCTCCGGATACAAGTGTCTGGGTTCCTGATGCAAGCTGAGATGCTCCGCTGTTTAATGCAGAACTGTTCGAAGAAAGCTGATCTGCTCCGCTGTACAGTGTTCCACTGTTAGATGCCAGAGTTTCCACACCACTTGTAATCTGACCTGTTGCAGAATTGATCTGAGACATACCACTGGTCAGGCTCTTTCTTGCGCTCTTAAGAGTCTCGGCTCCTTTTAACAGTGTCTGTGCATTAACATTATTTTCGCCCTGAAGCTGTGCAATTCCATCTGTCAGTGTCTTTCCGGAACTAAGCAGTGTATCTGCGCCGGAAATCATCTGTTCTGTGCTTGCTTTTGCAATGCTTTCATATCCACTCTGGAGAGATTTATTTGCAGTAGTCAGCTGATCAGAGCCTGCTTTCAGCTGATCGATTCCCTGCAGCATTTCCGGAAGCTGCTGTCCAAGTCCGGTAAATAATGTACTCATCTGATTTACTGCTGTAGCAATCTGGGTTCCTGACTGAGCAAGCTGGGTTCCACTTGCTTTTAATGTGCCATCATTAGAAGTAAGCTCTTTTGCACCTTCATTTAACTGTGATACAGTCTCCTGCACTGTCTGCATTCCCTGAGTTAATGCCTGTAATTGCTGTTTCATCTGTTCAACACTGCTGTTGACTGCCTCTTCCTGTGCATCTGCTGTTGATTCTGCACTGGACGCAGATGCCCTTAAAGCGTCTGCTGCTGACTGCAATGCTGACGTATCAGGTGCGGAGGCTGTAATTGTGGATGTATCAATATTAGATGCACTGTCCTCAGCTGCCTGAATAGAACCTAACGCACCATCAATCGCAGCTTCTACAGCAGCTGCTGTTTCATCATCCATATTGCTGGTATCAATATTATACAAAGCAGATTCTGCTGCTTCTAGCTGACTGCTGACTGCTGCAACTCCTGCATCTACAGAAGATGCATCTACAGAAGCCTCTGCGGAATCACTGATCCAAGATTCAATTGCATCTGCCTGACTGTTCATGGTTTCAGCACTGTCATTTAACTGTCCGGACATTGCATTTGCACTTTCTTCTATTTCTGAAGCTGTGGAAGCTCCCATGTTTTCAAGTGAGCTCTCAAGCTGGATCAGTCCTGATGCAAGCTGTTCTACACTTTCAATATACTGGCTAACTGCAGAAGTGTAATCAGAAACGCCTGTTGTATAAGCCGTCATGCTGTCACTGAAATTAGCAATCTGATTTGCATCGATTTTAGATGAAAGAGCTGTCATTTTTTCTACAGCAGTCTGGATTCCATTTACAGCAGTATCAATTCCCGGAACAACCTGACCAATTCCATCTACTAAGCTCTTAATACCACCAGCATACTGACTCACACCGCCTGCAAGCTGATTAACTCCTGCAATATACTGCTGCATTCCGTCTGTCAGAGTAGTTGTTCCTGTTACATAACTCTGCACACCGCCTGCAAGCTGATTGCCGCCTGCAACATATGCATTTACACCATCGGAAAGAGATTTCATTCCAGCCTCATATTCAGCCATCTTGCTGTCCAGTGTATCTACTCCTGCTGTATATTGTTTGATTCCATCTGAAAGTGTGTCTGCCCCTGCTGTATAAGAGGAAACACCACTGTTTAAAGTCTGTGCCCCTGTATTCAGTGTCTGTGCTCCGCTGCTTAATTCCTTTGCTCCGTCATCCAGTTCTTTTGCTCCGTCATTCAGATCACTGACACCACTTTTCAGAGTTCCGATTCCATCATAAAATTCTTTATATTTGTCATTGAGTTTATTAGTTCCATCATAAAGATCTTTGGTTCCGTCTACCAGTTTTACTGCTGCATCCGTCAGATCTTTCATTGAATCCTTCAGCTCATCCAGTCCATCCACATCATTCAGATCAATATCTTTGAAAATATCTGTAAGTGCTACGGTAAATGTAGAATTCATCTCACAGTCTGTAACATCTGCTTCCACTGTAAATCCTTCAGGGATATTCACTTCATCTGCAATATCAGAAGACATATCCAGACTTTCTTTCATTCCCGGCATACCAAAACCGACAACAACATTTCTGCTTCCGTCAGAAATAACCTTACCGTTATCTACTGTAATATTGGAGAAATTATCTGTAGAAAGGATCATTCCTGTCACCATAACAAAGGGTGAATAAATATCAGTCTTTTTGCCATTCACTGTTTTGGTTGTTTTAGAAGTATTTGTATATGTCACTTCCATTTTCAGATGTCCTGTCTTTCCTGCCAGAGCTTCCGGAGAAACCTCAGTTCCATCCATATAATATTTAATTCCTACGGAAACCGGGAGATTTTTCTCTGTCTTTCCCTGATAATAAATATCCTTTCCATCAGTACTCCAGGTCAGATCATTTCCGTTCTGAGTAAATGTTTCATCACCTTTTACGTTTTTTATATCCTGAAGATCAGAGGCATCTTTCACCTCAGAATTGGAACTGTCTCCGGAATTTTTCAGCCAGTCAGATACTGTGACATCCGTTACTTCTCCTCCGGCAGTTGTATTTACATAAACGGTTTCTTCTTTCTGCAATCCATTATCACCTGTTGAAGCAGCTGCCATTACAGTACCTGCTCCGAGAACTACAGCCATTCCTGCTGCAAGCGTTGCTGCAGCTGCTTTCTTTCTGTTTCTGTTCATAATAACTTACTCCTTTATTCTATCTCTTTACAATAAGCTTCTTTTTAAAAATCCTGAATCACTGTTTCTTCTCTTTTGCCGATTTCTTCTTGGCAAATCCAATAGATGTGTGGCAGATGAGAGAATCAAATATCATAAACATAGCCGGAAGTATAAACAATACCACCAGTGTACTGATCACAGCTCCACGTGAAAGCAGGTTTGTGATACTTCCGATCATATCTACCTGTGTATAAAGACCAACTCCGAAAGTTGCCGCAAAGAAGCTGCAGCCACTAATCACAATTGACTTCATGGAAGTTTTATGTGCGATGGCAATGGATTCTTTCTTACTCTTTCCAAGACCACGTTCTTTCTGGTATCTGCTGGTCATAAGGATTGCATAGTCAACAGTAGCTCCCAGCTGGATACAACCGATAACAATGCTTGCTACGAACACCACTTCCTTTCCCTGATAATAAGGAACGGACATATTGACAAAAATCGCAAACTCAATAACTGCAACCAGAATAAACGGAAGCGAAATGGATTTAAACACAACCATGATAATAATGAAAATTGCCAGGATAGAGATAGTATTTACAGTCTTTAAATCCACATCCGTAACATCCTGAAGATCCTTGGTCAGAGGTGCTTCTCCGATTACCATAGATTCCGGACTGTATCCTTTTACAATCTTCTGGATCTCATCAATCTGATTGTTTACCTCGTCTGTAGCTGTTTTATATTTGGAACAGATAAATTCCATCTCGTACTCATCGCTTTCCAGCATCTTCTTCAGATTACTTGGGATCATGGTATCCGGGAATGCCGCACCTACGAAAGAGTCCATTCCAAGTGCCCATTTTACACCATCAACATCCTTGATCTGGTCAAGCATTTCTGTTTTTTCTTTTGATGTCAGACCTTTCTTTAATAACACCATATGAACATTATTCATATTAAAGGTTTCCTGAAGTTTGGCATTTGCCACATTACTGTCCAGCGTGGAAGGAAGTGACTTGTCAATATTGTAGTAATTCTTCAGATTGTTATTTCCATGAATTGCCGGGAAAAGCATTACCAGGAAAATGATCAGCCATACTTTATAATGCTTTGTAATAAAAGCAGATGCCTTATCAAAGCTTGGAAGCAGCGGCTTATGTGTTGTTTTTTCAATGGCTCCGTCAAAAGTAAGCACCAGAGCAGGGAGCAAAGTAACACAACACAGAACACCGATAACAACTCCCTTGGCCATTACGATACCCATATCACGTCCAAGTGAGAAGGTCATAAAGCAAAGTGCGATAAATCCGGCTACTGTTGTAATAGAACTTCCGATTACAGATTTGAAGGTTGCATTGATGGCATGTGCCATAGCCCTCTCTTTATCACCCTCAAACCGCTTCTTATTCTCCTCATAACTGTTCAACAGGAAAATGGAATAATCCATGGTAACACCAAGCTGCAGGACTGCTGTCAGTGCCTTAGTGATGTATGAAATCTGACCAAGAAAAATATTACTTCCAAGATTATACAAGACTGCAACACCAATGCAGAGCAAAAACAAAACCGGAACTACCAGAGAATCCATTGCAAGGAGCAACACTATCAGAGAAAGGCAGGAAGCAATCACAACGTAAATCGGCATTTCCTTAAGTGCGATCTGTTTGATATCAGTAACAATGCCTGTCATTCCACTGACAAAACAGTTCTTTGAAGTAATCTTACGAATCTGCGTCACAGCTTCCATGGAAGTTTCTGATGATGTTGTATTATCAAACAACGCGATCATCATAGTTGCATCTCCGTTAAAAAATGCCTCTCTCAAATCCTTCGGAAGCATTTCTACAGGAACGGAAACATCCAGGACACTGTCATACCACAGTACTTTTTTCACGTGATCAACTGCTTCGATTTTCTCTTTCAGAGCAGCTACATCCTTCAGTTCCATATCCTCCACCACTATCATGGAAAAGGCTCCCATCCCAAACTGATCTACCATAATGTCCTGTCCCTCAACTGTCTCAAGGGTATCCGGCAGATAACTCAGTACATCGTAGTTGATTCTGGTCGCCGCCATACCGAGATATGAAGGGATCAGCAATGCAATTCCGATGATAATGATCAGTATCTTGTGTTTTGCAATCCACTTTCCTACCTTAATCATCTTTTTCTCCTCTTCTTTCTTTATTATTGATACTGTTTGATCATTCTATGACTAACAGTCATTTTTTATTTCATGGAATGTTATATAACAAAAATGACTTTCAGTCAATAATCATTCTTCACAATTTGCCTAAATTTTTCCAGAACAAAAATGTAATATTGACTTTCAGTCATTTTTGTTTAAAATAGTAATTATATATGATCACAATATAATTACAAAGTAAGCTTATGTTGCTGTGAACAGTAAGACGCTTATTGTTTTTCGCAAACTCCGCAGAGGGACTTACCTGATTCGGTTAAAATGTTATGTATACAGTAAAGGAAGGAATGAATCTGAAATGGGAAAACTGGAGCTGAATAAAAAGAAGAAAAAAGATGCTCTTTTCAACACTGCCTTTGAACTTTTTACGACGAAGGGACTTACCAAAACTACAATTTCAGATATTGTAGATCAGGCTGGGGTTGCCAAGGGGACTTTTTACCTCTATTTTAAAGATAAATATGATATCCGGAATAAACTGGTTTCCCACAAGACCGGAGAATTGTTTTTCTGGGCCCATAAGGCTGTGCAGAATGCACATATCAGCGAATTTGACAGGCAGGTACATTTTATTATAGATTACATTCTTACTGAGTTGAATAAAGACCGTACTCTCCTGCTGTTTATTTCAAAGAATCTTGCCTGGGGTGTCTTCAAGGGTGCTTTTGAGGAAAAAATGCCTGACGACGAATATAATTTTTATCAGTCCTATCTGGATATGCTTGCTCAAAGCGGACTACATTATAAAAATCCGGAACTGATGCTCTTTACGATCATTGAGCTGGTAGGTTCCACCTGCTACAGCTGCATTCTGTATCAGCAGCCTGTGTCTCTGGCTGAGTACCGTCCTTATCTGCACAGGACTATTTCAGGAATTATGGAAACTTTTTCACAGGATCATACTACATGTGAAATTTTGTCTTCCGACACCAAAACACATGTGGACCATACAGCATAATCACTATGCAACCCTCATAAATGATACATTTAAAAAGATTGCTGTAAAAAAGGCAAGCCTCCGGAGGTTTGTCTTTTTATAATTTGTAGATTTCCAGATCATCAGGAATCCAGAGATTTCCTTTATAATACTGTCTGCCTTCTTCTGTGTAGAGCTCCTTTCGTCTGGAAATATTTTTATCCTCTGTATGATACAGAATCAGATTCTCTGCTTCCAGTTTCTGTGCCAGCTCACAGGCATCCTTTACGGTAGAATGATGTTTCTCATATGGTTTGAATTTATCTGCCTGGGAGAACAGACAGAATGCTTCATGAAGAAGCCATGTGCTGTTTTTGGCATATTTCTGTTCACATTCATTATATGGCTCATCTCCACAACAGGTCAGCTTCTTTCCCTCTGCATACTCCATGCAGAACCCAAACTGTTTTGCCTTTGTAGACAGAATATCAAAAAATGTCACCCTGTGTCCCAGAATCGTTCTATCTTCTCCGTCCTTTACTTCTTCCAGATGGACTTTGTCTCCGATAAATTTCGTTTCCTTTGGTGTGAGAAGCATCTCTGCCATCTGTTTCAGCAGGCTGATCACTTCATCATGTCCATAGATAGTCACTTCACCGCCAAACTGTCCTCTTGCCATTCCCTGACAATACATACGAAGCATCCAGATGATTCCAAGCAGATGATCGATGTGTTTATGTGTCACAAATATAGTTCTGATTTCTTTCCAGCTGATTCCTGCGTCCTCCAGCTGCTTCAGAATTGTGTTTCCGCCACCTCCGTCTATCATAAAATATTCTTTATCTTCATTTAGCGCAAAACAGGTGTTATAGCATTTCGTCACCTTTGCATTTCCGGTTCCCAATATTGTAAGTTTCATCTTTATGTACCTCCCGACTTTCTTTGGATGCTGACACTTGGCAGGCAGCAAATATTTCCTATATATAATAGCATATTCTAAAGTAAAAAGGAATCTGTCTGTCAGACGATATGAATCTTCGTTACTGTTCACTCCGTTCACAGTAACTTAGCCAAAATTCATTCCAGATTGCCTGCGGCAATGGAATTTTGGCTTGTATGTCTCGGGATTTTGGCATATTCATGCCAAAACACCTCGCGGGATAGTGGTATGTGAACAGTAACGAATCTTCACTATGGCAATGAAATTTCGCCTTGTATGAGCACGGTTTTATGAGCATGACATAAAATATAATGTAAACAGTTTTCAGAGAAGGGAATTATATATGGAAAATTATCGGATGGGATGTTCCGGCAACCGCCCTTATAACCGTACCTGCGGTATGAATATGCCTCAGCCTTCAAATAGAAATATGAACAGTTCCGAATGCTCTGTCAGAAACACGACAGACTGTAGCTGTACTATACCGGGTGTCAAAGAAAAAAAACATAAAATGTTTTCGCATCTTCAGTATCTGGAACCTGCAATGGCATATGTTCCCTGCCAGAAGTTTACAGAGAATTTCCCACTGCAGTATGCATTAAATGTAGGAACCATTTTCCCACAGTTATGCAAACCATTTTGTGGAAAGAGAGGTATTCGAAGATGAAAACAGATTGCTCCCAAAAACAGTTATTAAACCGTATCGATCAGGTCAGTTTCGCAGTCAATGATATGACTCTGTACCTTGACACACATCCCTGTGATGAAAAGGCTCTGACTTACTGTCACGAACTTGTGCAGGAACGAAAAAAGCTATTAAAAGAATACGCCGAAGCATATGGTCCCCTGATTATTGACATTACAGATCAGACCGGAGAATCCATCTGGAAATGGATGGAACAGCCATTCCCATGGGAAAAGGAAGGAGCGTGCAGATAATTTATGTGGAATTATGAAAAAAGGCTTCAATATCCGATCAATATCACACAACCCAATGCAAAAATTGCACAGTATATCATGAGCCAGTACGGTGGCCCATAGTGTAATACCCTATAATATATAAGAAGCAATGAAGCTGATACAATATCTTATGGGTAAGGGTACTCATTGTACCCATACTCTTTTTTTTATTTATATTTACTTTAAATCGCAAGTAAGTCTTTCCAAGTAGCAGATCCGCAAATACCATCCACTTCCAAAACTTCTTTTCTGGATTCCTGATAAGCTTTCAGAGCGTAAATCGTGTTTACATCTGCTGTCCATGTAAGTTTCAGGGCTTTGCCGTTTTTGCCTTTAAAGCCTCTGGCTCTTAATATTTCCTGTAAGAGAAGCACAGATGTATTTTTGTCTCCTGCTTTTACTGTCTCTGGGTTAAACATGTAGCTGCCTCCTTCTGGGTTTGTTGTCTTGTCTGTTTCATCTTTATCTGCAGATAAAACAATTGAATAGTCCGGTGTACAAAATTTTGTCCCCGGAAGATTACTGTTGTAATAGCTCTTCTGGCACACCCCGCCACCATTTGCCACGATACCGGATGCTCCGGAAGTATTTCCCTCAATCGTCCAGAACCTGTCTCCGGCTACTTTTGTTACAAAGCCGGTGTGGGTAAATGTATCGCCGTGTTTAAATATAACAATATCTCCAACTTTTGGATTGGCATTTTTTACAAATAAGACGCCTAAGGTTGGGCAGTATACATACGGCCAGTGTTTTAAGAGTTTCTTTGCATTATCCAGACCAAAAGCTTTCATGAAACACCAGGAGATAAACGCTGCGCACCAGGGCTGCCCCTGATAGGATGGTTTTATATCTCTCCAATATTTTGTATAGTTTGCTGATCCGGCATTTCCAGTCTTGCTGTCAAGCTTACTGTTATTTTTCTTTTCCAGGTACCCGATCTCTTCTTCTGCAATTCCCAGAACTACGTTGATAGCTTCACTCTTTGTCATGACTGTGTTTTCCTTTTTTATATCTTTTGCTTCGTTATAATCTTTGTAAAATATATTTCTATCTACAGTTCCGCTGATGCCAGGTATCTTTGCTTTACTGGAATACTGCCAGCCCACGCCAAAGTCCGGCCGGAGTCGTTCCTGTAAGGTGCCGTTATCTGATGCCGGATAACGTGCGATCCAGAAATCATATTTTTTCAGATGGCTACAAATTACATTCAGGTACCAATCCACATTGCAATAAATACCAAATTTATATCCCGCTGCCGTGATAATCTTTTCGAATGCTTCTGCCAATTTATGGATCTGTTCAGCTCCAAGGCTTCTCTGATTATTCCATTCCAGATCCAGCCAGACCGGATACTGCAGTTTTCGCCCGTTCAAAACTTCCACTACTTTTCTGGCTTCGCTCTGTATCTCCGCAACTGTCATGGCATAACTGTATTTATATGCTCCGGTTGGAATGTTATGTTTCTGACATCCGGAGTAATTTTTCTCAAAGCAGCTATCAATCACGTTTCCGGCTTCTGTGATCCGGAGTATTGCAAAGTCCATTCCGTAGTTTGCTACGGTATCCCAGTCGATTGCTCCTTGCCATGCTGAAACATCTATTCCTCTTATTTCCATGTCCGTCTCCTTTCACAGAGAAAATAGGGATTAGGGATGATCACTCATCCCCTGAATTATTCGTCCTTATTTGTCTGTTTAATGATCTGATTTACGTATGTAGAAAGTCCCGCAATGAGAATTCCCTGCGTGATTGCTGTAAAGATTGCCATCGCAACGTCCTGGCCGGTCCCGCAGGTACAAGTGGCAAACACATAGATTGCGCAGATTGCAATGCTGATTCCGCCAAGGATAAGCGGGATATACTTATCTTTTACTGCCTGTGCCTGTTTGAGCGCCATTCCTACAAAATATAAGGCAATTGCTACTACGATGAGTTCCGGTTTTACATAATTTGTGATCTGTTCCATGTTCATTCTCCTTTTCTTTCCAGGTCTTCTATTCTATGATTCGCAACCTTAATCTGTTCCTCATGTACACTCATTTTTTCTTCCAGAGCATAAGTTCTTTTGATAAGGTTATTGTGTTCATTTACTCTTTTGGTCAGCTCTTCCAGCTTGTACTCCATAAGAGTTCGCGTCTTTTCCTGCTGTGCATTATTGCTGATCACACATACAACCAGTGTCACTGCCGCACTGATGCAGGCTGAAATAATTGTTTCCACCTTTTTTCCTTTCTGGCAATTGCGCCGGCGCAATTTTAAGTAAAAAACATTTATGTTCTGGCATTTTCGTATCATCACTAACCTTCTGAATATAAAAATACCAGCCACAAAAATAGTGACTGGCAAAACTTCAAAATTTTTTAATTAAGTTATCCATTGCTTCATTGCATTTATTTAAATATTCTTTGCTAATTTGTGTATCTTTTTCAAATATATGATGCATACCTGTTGCTAATTCTGTGAACGGTTTTCCCTCCGCAAATGCAACTACTCCTGTTGTCTGAAAATCTCTAATACTGACAATTCCATCGTGTATATCTGAAAATGAAAAAATATCTGGATTGCTTTCCATTACTTGTTCAACATCATTATCAATTGATAATAATACTGAATGATATGCAGAAGATGTTCCCATATATTGGGTTAGTCTATTTTTAACTATACAATGTATTCGGGGAAGTGTTCTTCCAGCCCCTAGCAATTTTGTAGAAAATGAATATTCTCTATAAATACTTGAGGGAGATTTTATTCCATAAATTAGCGAAAAAGCATTTTGTAACGCTCTGCGTGACGAATCATCTGCCATAACCGGAAGGATTAGTCGATCTGCGCTAGCAATTGCAATCTGTGTATAAACAGAAAAACTGGGATTACAATCTAAAAAAATAGTATCATAGACTCCATTTAATTTTTGAATAAAATCTCTTATCCAATCAATTACCGCAATCCAAGTATCAGTACCTGGTAACTGCGTGTTCGCTAATGTCGCAATTGCATTTGTTTGTAATTCAACGATTGGATCTCCAGCCAACAAAGATACATTTTCTGGTATTGACGAATTACATATTGCCGGTTTGGTTATATATTCATGAGGATCAATTTCTGGCATAGTAAATGGAGATGGAAGTCTATCTTGAAAATAGCCACCAACAGATCTTCTCTTTTCTCCATAAAGACTATTCAGATTTCCAGCTCCATTTCCAAGCAGGCCACCTAAAAGCAGTTCTGATAAATTCGCTTGTGGGCATAAATCTATTGCTAATATTTTCTCTTTCTTATGTATTTTAGCATACATTGTAATGGTCTGAAACGATAAACTGGTTTTTCCAGTTCCTCCTTTATTATTCCAAAATGCATAAATCATGTCAACACCTCTGTCACTTTTTGCTTCATTATATCATTTGTTTGAATATTATTCAATTATCTCATTGTTTCCCTTCATGCTTAGTCAAAGCCCTCTTTAGTTAATTATTTTCCGCTTTCGGTTCTTCTTCCTTATTAATATCCATCAGCTCATTATACTGTTCCTCTGTGATTCTGCCCGTTGCGAAGAAAATATCAATCTTATTTTTCAAATCATCTGTAAGTCCATTTCTTTCTTTAAGTTTTAATAATGTTCTAAATAACATAATCATACCTCCAATTCTGTAAGTGCTACTGCATATTCACTGTTGACATAGGCTTCTGCTAATTGTGTATCCATGTCATAGATATAATCTCGGTTATCGTTAAGTTGCTTTTTGACATAATTCCACCCATTTGCCATGCTTATTGGATAGTTAAATACTGTATATCCGTCAAGTTGTTCGGAATTGATAAATATGTTTGTAGTTGGATAATATGTTGCAAGTGTTTTAAGTGCCTGTACTTCTTCCTGTATTAAGTCGATTTCCTGCTGTTCTGCTAATAACCATTCGGTTTTATCTACAATAGATTGCGTATTATCTAACTTAGAAGAATCAACCATCTTTACCAACTTCCCACGTTCCACATCCACATAATCCGCAATATACTGTTGACCGTCAATCGTTACATTGCCGCCAAATGTTACTGGGATAGCGTTGAGAGTATAGGGGAGCTGGACGGATTGCTCGGTGTATGGCTCGTAAGGGGTGGCTTCCGAACCATATTCGATCTGAATTGTATCGTATATACCAGACGGAGCTGACACTCTAATATATTCTGTACCCGTTACATTAAATGTATTTATGCTATATTTGTTTCCGTTTGAAAGATTGATATTTTTTATCCACTTTTTTTCTGCATTATAAAATCCAATTCTATATGCATAACCTATTTCTATTGCCGAACTAAAATTGCGTGCTATAACAGTAATATCTTTTCCACTTGTTTTTATAAAATCTGTTACGGCGACTTGTGTTTTTGAAGCTTCTTTTATTGATCCATTGGTGCCATTTATATATCCTCCTAGTATTGGATTCCACAGGTTTTTCCCACAAACCTTCACAGTCGGATTTACAACGTTCTTAATCTCAACTAGATTCTCTGGCGTTGGTGTTCCATCCTGTGATGATTTGCCATATATCATCATATCTTGAATCTTTCCATTATCAGAATCAGTAATATGAGTTTCGCCTTGTGAACTTGCGTAGAACTTTGTGATTTTGGTGGATATATCTTCCTTTAGTGAATCAACATCCTTTTTATTCTGTTCGATCTGCTTTGATGCATCCTCTACACTTTTTGCAGATTGGGCCGCATTGTCGGCAGAAGTCTTTGCACCTTCAGCTGATGCTGCAGCTTTTTCCGTATTACTGGCAACCGTTTGGGTGTTTTGTGCTACTTCCTGAGCATTATTCAAAACCGTTTGGGCGGCTTCTTCTACAGTCGCTCTATCATCCGCAACAGTTTTAGCATCATTCCCCATTTTGGTTATAATTTTTTCTCCCTCAGTTTTTACGATGTTGACCGATGCGTCCTGCTGATTGGTGATTGTATTTATTGCCTGTTGTTTTGTAGTATTAATCTCTTCTTTCGACTGTTCAACCGCTTCGAACACTCTACTGTCAAAGCCGGCAATCTTTTCCTCAACATGATCATCAAAAGCTGTTACTGTATTATTGATGTTTTGTTCAGACTGAGCAGCTGCCTGTTTTGATGCTTCTGCATCGCTTGCGGATTGTTTTGCCTTTTCAGCGGCTTCGACAGCTGTATTCATGTTAGATGTCGCAGTCTCCTGTTTCTGTGTTACATCTGACTGCATTACTTCTACTGATTTCTTTGCAGTTTCTACGGCAGTTCTATCTTTTGCAACCTGTGTTGCAGAATCTGCAAAATTAGCCAGCACCTGACTAAATTCTTTACGAGTTCCTGTGTAACCCTGTGCCACTGCATCAGCATAGGCAGTCACACATCCTAAATCTGTTTCTATCATGACATCATAACCCCCAATCTCCCTTTATCATTTATCTTGAAATTCAAACTCTGTACAATATTTTCTGTACGGGATAAATATAGATGTCCATCTTCCCGTATTTCCATACGACAGAAACCATTTTGTGTGGCAACCTGTTTTGCCTGATCTGCATAATACTTTGCATTGTCTTTATCACGTTCTGGATAAAGCTTATGCCCATGTGCCCAGGATTCCGACTCAGTTGCTCTGGTATCTGCCATATGTGCAGCTTCTTTTGCCTGTTTTGTATACTCTTCGGCTGCTGCCAATGTATAATGAAACAGGTCTACATCCTCCGGAGATTCAAACTCTTCCGGAATCGGACGCTTATTCACTGACATTATGACTGTGTTTACAGTCTCTCCTTCTTCTGGCGTGGAAAGATAAATATATACATTTATTGCACGTCTCTGTTCAAGTGCCTTATTCGGGATATCCACGCAAGATACCCCATCTTTGGTATATCCCGTAGTAACTTTTGCTTCTTCCAATCCTTTCCAGAAGAAATGGACCTCAAAAACGTTGGGTAGATTTAAACCATTAATCTGAAGCTTTTGACCGTAATCATACTGCCACAATTCATCATCTATTGAAATTTCCTCATCCTTTTTCGTAAAATTCGCAATCAGCATTATTTAACCACCCCTTTCAGCATTTCCTCTAATTTACTCAGTCTTTCGTTCAATGTGCTCACTGTATCTTCCAATGTATTAATTCTTTCATTCTGATTCTGAATAACTTTCATCATTGCCGGAATCATGGTTCTGTAATTCCAGTCTTCTATCTGCCCATCCTCATTGAATATTACTCCTTCAGGATATTGTTTATACACGTCTTCCGCATAGAATCCCGGCACTGGTTTGTCTTCAAATGGGTCTCCTTCTCTCAAATAGCCTTTTTTATATTGAAACCATACCACTGGAACTTTAAGGAGTTTATCCGCTTCAGAGCTATCCATATTTCGAACATGGTTTTTGTATCTTTTTGAAGAAGACGACAACTTATATACGATATTACTCGCAATGCAAAGAGTTTGATATCCCGATGAAACAGTAGTCAAGTTGATTAGTTTAAATTCGCCTGAACCGTCCGTGAATTCTCCAGATGATCTTTGAGTGTGTACCTGCATACCGTATTTAACGCTCAGAGACTTTTTATCAGATGCTTCCGCAAGAGTTACATTGCCTAATTTGATAGTACCGCCTTTTATTTGCAATCCTACACCAGTGTTCATATTAAAATAATTTCTCGCGTCTTTATATACGCTAAATCCGTTTGTTCCTATGTATATACCTTGCGTAGTTGACGTCATGGAATTGCGGCCGCTGGTATGTATACTGGTAGACCCGACCACAAATCCGCCTATTTTTGCAACAATCGCATCAAGTGTATTCACGTCGATAAGATCGGCCGTTATGGTTTTAGACTTTATGTATTCGCCATTAATGTACAATTTCCCATCTGAGCCATAGGCTATAAGTTGACGATCGCCATTGTCAGTCAGAGCGTTAAAAACAGCTTCTCTTGTCACTTCCGCATCCGCAAGTACGGATACGCTCAACATCCCGAGGATGACTCCGGAAGAATTTCCGACAGTACATCTGATGGCAGTGGTTCTGTTAGTTATCCTATCCCATGTGGAGAATTTCATATCTATTCCCACGCCAGTTCCAGAAATAGCGTTCCATGCGCTTCCGTCTTCTGTATACTCAAACGTCCATCTACCGGAAATGTTTTGTTTTCTCTCCTCTGCTCCTGTCTGCGAATACAAATGAAACACCAGCGGAGAAGGCGAATAATCATATCCGCCAGAGCTGTTTGAACATCTTTTGATCGTTGTTGTTTCACATTCAAGGTAATAAACAGTGGCATCTTTTCCGTTCGTACCGTTCCCGCCAGCATACTGTTTTGCAAGATTAAAGCGCTTGGTTATTGTTATTCCATTATAAGTCGTTGAGAAATCAACCCATCCAATGTCTTCGGATAAGCTCTTTACGGAATAAGTGTGTGTACCTGAAGACCACGTGCCTGTTATGTTTTCTGTCGAGTACGATATAGCCGCTTCTGATGTAACATCCGATTCCCCATAAAAAACCTGTACTTTTACCTCGCATCTTGGAAAACTTGAATAGTTTCCATCCGCATTTACCGGGATTGCCTGATACTCACTTGATAACTGTATAACCAACGGAATTGCTTTCTTTATTTTTTCATCAATAGTATCTCCAGCAATATCTTCTACATCCTTACCACCTATAGTAAGAGTTTTGGCGGCAATCATGACATTGCCATCATTATCAATATAAAATGTTGTTTTATTTTCCTTATCAGTGACACTCATGCCTTTTCCATTAATAAACTTACCGGCCAAAACACCGGATAAGATATAACTCGCATTTATATACAGTTCACCGTCCTGAATATAAATACCTTTATTTTTCCCATTGTCGGTCAGTTTATTGAATATTTCAGGCTGCCCCAGACTATTATCATAATTATCAATAGCGTCCTGCACATCGTTACTGTCTACATATCCTGGGAAAATCCAGTCTGTTGAAACAAATGTTCCATTTTCACGTGCAGTCTTGCAGATTTTGACCTTTCCTTTCCCATCTTCCATGGACGTTACCCACATGTCACCTTCGTCATATGGCGGAGTGGGGGTATTGATAAAGACTCTTCTTTTACCGTCTGCTGTGTCCTTAGCAGTAGCTGCATCTTCCAGGGCTTTCTGTATCTCCGAATCCTGAAAATCTTCCCAGGTATAATTTTCTCCGTCTTTAATAAAACGAAAAAGTTTCTTTGTGTCGGTATTATAAAAAAGGTCGTTTACATGCTTGTCTTTTGTTTCTATATCTGTCCATTCTTTTGCCGGAAGGTTTGTCAAACCTGGATCATACGCCCCAAAATATTGAGTATTAATGTCTTTTGCAATATCATCAACTACTGTAGTGACATATTTTTTTGCAGAGTCCTGTGCGATTTCTTCAACATCTTTTCCGGTGATTTTAAGTGTTGTCGCATTAATATAGACCTGTCCGGTATCAATATCCGCCCGGAAAAGAGTATCTCCATTTGTGTCTTTTACAACAAGAGCTCCTGTGTTGATCCAGTCCGCATTAATTCCGATGCTGTTCAGAATTTTCGTAATCATGGTGCCATCTACGAGAAGACCTGCATTCCATGTATTACCGCCATCTGTGCTTACTGCCCATCCTTTTCCATTAAGTTCAAATACAACTTTTGATTCCTCCAGCGTCGGATGGTCACACATATAATATATTTTGCTTCCATCCTCCAGTGTTTTTATAACCGGATAAAGACCCACCTGTTCTTTCATGGCTTTTGTCAGCTGTTCCATGGCTTTTTCCCATTCGGTTTTGTTTTTTGACAAGCCATTTCTAAACTGTTTATACAGTTTCGTTGCTTCACTGTATCGCGTAGAAGATAATCTTTCAGGAGATTCTGCACTACTGGTAATTGTCTGTGTACCACCACCATTATACTGAACTCCAGTAATAATGGTCCGATACATATTATTCTTTCTGTCTATTACAAGTCCTATATCACCAGCCTCTGTGGATGGATCACTTTGGCAAATCACATTTAAAGGTCTGAACTGAAGCCCTGTAAGTTTTTTCCCGACAGATTCTGCTATTTTGCTTCCATTCCCGCTCTGGATCAGTTTATTTCCTGTAATCTCCAGAACATATCCGTCTGCTCCGTACTGATAAATCGTTTCCGTCTTTCCGGAAGATTCTGTTTCACTTTCTTCGGTAACACGGACCCCTGTTACCACCACATCATCTGTTTCAACTGAACTTCCACTTTTCATGGTATCAATTTTGACTATTCTGTTATTGTTCTGCATATCTGATACCGACAATCCGAGTAATGATGTATCATACCATTTCAAAGTCAGCTGTCCATCATTATTGATTCTTGCATATTTACAGGAAATCTGTGCGACCCATTGGATTATCTGTCTGAATGTCAGTGCTGAATCGTCAGGCCTGCTCTCCACTGTCAGATCTGAATTATCAAAGGTTGCTGTATCAGCAGCCAGTGGAACGTCACAACAAGTGCATGCATCCTGTAAGATTTCTCTCAGTGTAACCGGATACGCCAGTTTGCTTTTGGTATATGGCTGGTCAAAAGACAACATTTTGTCAAAGGCTGATACTGTCACGGTATCACCTGTATCTTTTCCAGGTTCTGCGTAAAATGTCCCCTTATCCAACCACTCCACTGTTCCATTCACTTCCAGACCAACTTTTGCACTTAGCTCAGCTCCGGAAAAATTCTTTTTCGTTAATTCTCCGTCTGTATTGTTGATCTTAACAGTAATCTGTTTTGCAATAGCTGAACCAATATCAAAGCTGCTGTTATTTGATGTCTCATCTGTAATTCCAAACTGCAAGAGTCCTGTATCTGCTGCTGTCTTTATACTGCCATCCGCAAAGGTAATTCTTACCTGATTATGAATTACTCTGTTTTCTTTGATTGTATTTTTATATGCATTTGATGTATTGATCATTTTGTTACCTCTGCACTATGTCAACCGATGCGCTTTTGTAATAAAATATTCCATCACTCAGCCATCCAATCTGTTCTTTTGACAATGTTCCCCTGTATGACTGTATCGTAATATCGATTCCGTCATCACGGAACGAAAATGGGAAATACCCCGGAACCAATGTACTTTTTATAACTGCCATCTGTGCTTCCGTAAGTATTCCCCATTTAATTGATACTGTTTTCTTTTCTGCTACAGGATCACCTACCATATATCCTGCTAATGTTCTGCCTGTGTCAGAAGTCCATATTATCTCGTCATTTACTGTAATGCTTGTTGGAGCAGGGAGCGTAACACTCCCTGACCATAAAATTCTTCTTGCCATCAGCCTACTCCTACTGTGTTGTATCTGATATCAATAATTTCCTGTGCTGTCTTGCTTGCTTTTGCGATCTGTGTACTGTCAAGATAAAATCCCATTTCTGACAGAGCTGCAACAATACGCATAACCGCATTATTGATGATCCTTTCGAACTCATCCCTGGTAATCCCATTTCCGGATGCGGCTCTGGCTGCTTCAATCGCCATCTCGCGCAATTTATTCTCCGGTGAGACGATTTCGCCCTGATGAAGGTTATCACCGATCATTGCCAGCTGTGGCGTGTTCTTCTGTACAAATCCGCCTTCTGCAAGATGAGGTATAGTTGGTACTCTGGGAAGAGACAGACCATAATGTCCATAATGCCGGGTACCTGTAATAGGATTCTTGAAATCATAACTGAATGAAAATGCGTTCTCTATTGCCGATAAACCGGAGTTAAGTTTTTCCATCAGGCTGTTGATAATGTCAATAACTACATTCAGTGGTGTCTTAGCCAGAGTTATTAATCCGTCAAATATTCCACCAAATATGTTTTTGATACCTTCCCATGCCTGTGTCCAGTTTCCTGTAAAAACACCCGTAACAAAATCAATGATTCCGTTAAATATCTGTTTTATATCCGACCAGATCCGGCTTACAGATTTCCCAAATGTGTTCAGTATTGTTTTTAGCGTTTTAAAACTTCCCGCCCAGGATCCTTCAAAGACTCCTTTTATAAAGTCAATAAATGGCTGAAAAATATGTTCTTTCACATATTTAAAGATTGATTCAGCAATAGTCTTGAATCCCTCTATGATTTCTTCAATTCCCTGCCAGCATTTATCAAAATCTCCAGTAAAAGCACCCGTGCAAAAATCAATGAATCCTCCCAGAATATCCGTGATTCCCTTGATCACATCACCTGCAACAGCCAGCAGATCGAAAATCTGATCTCCGATGTTAGCAATAATCGGTCCTAAAATAGGTAAAATAGTTGCAATGATCCAGTTGATCACAGGTACCAGGAGTGTTTCCCATAATGCCTGTAAATTCTCAAAGATCTTGCCAATCAGTTCGATGACTCCGTTGAGTGCGGGTTGTATATGTTCTGCCCACACTGTGCTGAACTTATCCGCCAGATAATCCAAGACAGGAACAATGTATGTATTATATGCATCAAGGAAGGTACCTACGATATCTGAAATTCCCTGTGCAAGAGAATCCATGAAAGGTTTTACATATTGATCGTACGTTTCAGATATCTTTTCAAATGTATCTACAACCGCCTGGTGCAGGGTATTCAGAACTATTTCAATCGGAACCAGTGTATTTTCGATTGCTGTTTTTATCTTGTCTACATTCTGGGTAACAGGCAAGATAAAAATCTGTTCTATATCCCTTGTAAATTTCAAGAGTACCTCGCAAGCTCCAAGAACTCCATCGGCAAAAATTCCTATAATGTGTCCGGTAATGCTTTTGGCTGTTTCCCCGGAGAATACATCGAAAATGTCAGCCATGGCAACATAAAAATCACCTTCTAAATCTGCAATTTCTGCTCTGATATCGAAAATAGATGCCAGTTTTTCCTTAATGTAATCCTTGCTTCCTGTGAGATATTTATCAAATCCGCCAATCAGATTGTCAGCTATGGTTAATCCTATTCTTGCAAAGGAACCAACCATTTTCCCAAAGCATAATGCCAGGGAGTCTAAGAGATGATTCGCTGACTCGACGACAGCCGGATCTGTAAATATTTCCTTGAGTGTTTTTCCTATATTTTTGATACTGTCATTGATGGACTTTATTTTCTTCTGGGAATCCCCGAAACCAATCCGGAATCCTTTTTTGAAGATATTAGCCAGTTCTTTACAGCGTTTCAGAAGTTTATCCAAACTCTTGTTGGTTTTATCAATAGTTGTCTCGCCTTCTGCCAGTTTTCCAAAATCAACAGCATCTCCCAGATTGACTCCGGGATTTCCTGTGCCACCTGCTGTGCCAGAATCCGAATCAGATTCTGCATCAGATGGGCTATCTAGCTTTTGGATCTGGTCAAATCCCATCAGAGAGCGCATCTCTTTTGCCGCTTTTTTCGCAGCACTTCCGGCTTTCTTCGTAGAATCTGCCATGTTGTCGGCAGACTGGGAGGCATCTTCCATACCAGCTCCCGCATCAGCTGCCGCTGCGCCTGTTGATGCGATCTGGCTTGTTCCGGATGATTTATTGCCTGTTATCAGCTCCGTAAAGCTTTTGAATGCATTTGCCAGAGTTGCTAATTTCCCGATCAGAGTATTTACTGCTTTGATGATGGGCGTAAATAAATTGATCAGTCCCTGTCCAATCGTTGCTTTTAGAGAATCAAACTGCAGCTTCAGGATGCGGACCTGATTTGCCCAGCTTCCAGATGTCCTTGCGAAATCCCCGGAAGCTGCTGACAATTGCTTTTGCACAAATGAATACCGTAAAGCTACTTTCTCAGCTTCCGTCATCTGTGATGTGGTCTTGCCGAATCCGTTTGCCAACGCATAACTGTCAAGGGCTGTCTGAGTCATTACAACGCCCAGATCCTTTAAAGACTCTGTCTCACCTGTAAATACAGATTTAAGCTTTGTGTAAGCTTCGTCCTGACTCAGATTATAAAATGAAGCTACATCTCCGGCTAATCCGGTCAGAGTAGAACCCATATCGTAAGCCTGCTGTTCTGTGAATCCAAAAGCTTTCGCCATGGCTCCAAATGTACCAGTGTACTGTTTCGCCATAGTCTCTGAGAGACCGAAGCTCTGTGCCGCAGACCTTGCAAATTCATCGACCTTTGCAGTCATATGAGGAAACGTCACATCTACTACGTTCTGGACCTCTGCCAGATCAGAGCCTAATTCCAGGCACTGTTTGCCAAAATCAATTAATTTCTTGGTTCCGAAAGCTGCTGCCAGTGCAACACCTGCTTTTTTTGCCAGTTTGGTAATACCGTTCATCTGTTGCTGGAACTGGTTCTGGTTTACTACAAGATCAAGTGCAATCTGTCCTATACTTGTTGCCATATGTAGTTTCAGTCACCTCCTAATCCAGCCATTCGTAAAAAGGCATTTTTAAATCCATCCATAGCGGTATCCATTTCCTGTTTTGATATGGATTCAGCCACTACCTTTGTATGTTTTTCTTTCCATTCATTTCTGATCCGATGCTGTTCCTTTGTAAAAGTCTTCAGAATTTCTTTATCATCCTCTGCACGTATTGCGATAATCCTTCCGAGTGCTGTTTTATTGTCAATTCCCACGAGCATCTGTTTAAACTCTGTCCATGACATTTTGTGTATTTCTCTCGACAGTCTCAGCCCATACTGTGACTGGAAGGAAGATACGATCAGGTCATAATCTTCAATCAGGTCATAGTATGGGTCAGAGCTTCCCCCGCAGTTTCTTCCTCTCCTACAATAAGTTTCTGGGCTTCCATGACAATTGTCGTCAGATCATTAAAGCTGATCTTCATTTTTTCAATCTTTTCCCGACTTTCCTCCGGGAGCATTAAATTGTATAAATCCAGAATGTCTTTTGCTGTAGCATTTTCCGAGGTAAATTCTGAATATTTTCCCATGATCTTTAACATGGTTGCTGCATCTGCGTTTACTTCTAACTCCTCTTTGCCAATAATCAGGGATGGATTGCCATCCAGTTCCAGTTTTTCTGTAATATTTACTTTTTTCGCCATTATTCTTCTCCTTATACAGCGGGTGTTACAGTAGGCTTGCCATTGCTGATTGCATCAAACTCTAATGCAGCTACATTTGTGGAATCTCCACCACCACAGTTCTTAACATCAAATACAGCGGCATCCCAGGATACGGTTGTTCCATCCGGGAACTCCCATTCAAAATATCCTTCTGCATCATGTCCGTTACTGAACTGTTTTCCTGCAATGTAGTCGTTTCCTGTGTCTCCAATGTTTCTCTTTCCACTGAGAGTGATGGTAACCGCCTTTGCAGTCATCAGGGCTCTCTGCCAGCCTTCCTGGTCCATAGGTGTCCAGGTTTCCACACCATTAGAAAACTCTACGGAAAATGTCTCCATATCTGCAATGGTTGTCGCTGATTCCTTTGTCTTTCCAACTTTGAACTTGTTATCAAGAACCGGAAATACGTTTGTTTTTCCTGCGAATTTCTGTAAATTCATCTGTAAAGCTTTACGTTTCATTCTGTTTTCCTTTCTTCGCATAGATAACAGCCGCCTCTATTACCATTTCACAAATTCCGGAATCGTTCGTTCCAACATCCTGGATTTCATAAAGTGGCTGTATAAATTTAATGGTTTCATCATTAATCGTTATATCCCTTGCCCGTCTGAGCACTTCAAACAGCTCTGTAGCTGTTTTTTCGGTATCCCTTGGAGATTTATTCCAATGTATCAGCAGAGTTATATATTTCTGCCCGTATCCCTCCTGAGCGGGGCCTCCAAGTGCTATGTGCTGTGGATACTGATGCTTGCTGTTGTATACTCCAATAGATTTATCTTCCTTATCCGGAAGTTTCCCCATGTATACGTGTGCAGCCAATTCAAGGGAAGCTATATAGTCTCTCACGTCTGCTAATGTCATATTCCTGTCAGCCTCCTGTAGATTCGTTTAAATGCATTTGTACAGTAATCTGCCTCTCTTCCTCCCGGAATCCAGTCTTCATACCATTTTCCTTTTGCGTTCGGGTTTTCGTCTGTATGGAAATGATATTCCGGATGAAAATACAGCCTTCTGGCATATGGAGTTGATGATACTATAGATACTTTCCCCTGTTTGCTTTTGGAAGTATCCACGAACGTGCTTTCATTCTGCAGGTTTCCGGTATCTCTCGGGAAAACCTGAGCCTGTACCACTTCTGTGTGAAGCGCTTCTGCCGTCTGTTCCAGAGCTTTCACCTGCATCTCTGAGAGTTCTCGGATTTTGGGAAGATTCAATCTCACTGTTGAATTTACCCGGATCATATTAGCTGAACCTCTGTATAATTTACTGAACCGTCAGAATTTCGTGCCTTTGTTCCCTGTTCGATCCGCCTTTTTACACCAAATATGACAGCCTCACCGCCGGATATGACTGGAAGTTCCGGGCATATGTCCCCGCAAAACAAGGCTGTTCCTGTGATCTTGATCAGCTTCTTTTCAGCAGTCAACACTGTCCGGGCTTTATCCTGATAATTACATTTTCCTGAATACTGTATAGGTTCCAGCGGTTCTCCGTACTCATTTAAACCTTCTCTGTCAAGCGACAGGCTGATATCTGTTTTACATAACCGTCTGGGTACCAGACATGGATATTTCATATGATCACCTCGCTAATTGGCAACAAAGGCCGGTTTGGCAGAGAAGTGTATAGTCGTCTCTCTTCATTGCAATGCCTTTTCCTGTAAATACATTCCATGAACTACCAAACTGGGCAGATACACCGTTAATGCTGTAAGAGGACAGGACACTGCTTATTTCGTCTGCGTTCTCATACTCAAATTCTGCCTGTCTGCATATAACTTCCCGGATAATTTCCTGTTGAAATTCCGTAAGATTTAAAAAACCCCGGCCTACAATCCTGTTGTAGGTCAGGGAATCTACATGTCTGCTTGCCTGCTTTAATGCTTTTTCTATTTCATCTTCAGGTATCAGAATTCCTTCATAGGTATCCAGGTAATAGCTTTCTGTTGCATACGATTTATATCTCATATGACGCCCTCCGATCAGGCACCAACCTCTGTTGTGTCTACGTCAACATAAATACTGTCGATATTGCCATCACGTCCATTCGGGAACACAAATACATCAGAAAATGACCTGTTCTGATACAGGTATCCGTCTCCCTTGGTGTGTCCGCCCGGCTCAAAGTAATAAATACTGTTAATCTTTGGTACGGTTTTGCAGGTCTGACCGCAGGCAACCAGCACGTTGATCTTGTGTGCTCCTGTCACTCCGGATGCTTTTTTGAGTGGCTCAAATCCGCCGCCTTCCGGCTCCCAGTTGAATGCATCATAGAAACGCTCATCGTCAATAACTTCCATGATCGGCACACCATCGATCTCAGTTACTCTGGTCTCAATGCCAAGACCACCTTCTGCAATCTGGGTCATTTCAATCTTTCTGGTGAATTCTGTAGACTGCTCCAGAGCGTCCATAATCTCACTGCGAACATACATAAGCAGAGAACCATTTGCTTTGTATCTTCTGAGTTTCCCTTTTGCAAGGATATCTTTGAGCATACCGAATACTTTTGCCTTTGTGTATGCAGATGTTGCTGTGGATCCATGATAGTCTTCTGTCTTCTGAGCTGCCTGAGCTACCTTGGAAAAGAACAGCGCATCTGTTTCCGGAACTACCCATGTCTGTTCAAACACGCGGGAAATGTTCTGAATAGAAGCTGTAGCATTTGTCTCATCAACATCTGCTTTATCTACCATAAATTCAACATCACGGTCGTGTGTCAGTGTGTATGGTACGTCTTTCTGTTCGTAAGAACCAACATTCCAGCCGCCTTTTCTGCTGTGGTTCTTGTATCCGGATGTGCTCATCTGAGTAAAATGAAATGTTTTGGCATCAAGCCATCTAACATTGCTAGTTACAAATGGAGATGTCAGGGTTCCCTGCATCAGGATTTCAAGGAGCTCCGGGCTCCACTGTTCTGCATAATTTAATGCCATAGTTTATACCTTCTTTCTTTTTAGTTCCAGCGATTCCAACGTTTTGTTGGCACTGCTGTTTGGTTTGTAGTTGTCTGAGAATGCTGTGCCGGATTACCGCCAGTTCCTACCTGAGTAAAACCGGTCTTTCCGTCAGCCTGTGGTTTCAAAGCCGGAACAGCTTCCAATACCGTATTAAGTGCTGTTTTCAGTGCTTCTTCGTTAATCTTCCCATCCTGTCCTGCTGTCTGACTAAGATCAGCCATTTTCAAGACGTATGGAATTGTCTTTGCATCAAGCCCCAGGGATACTGCCATCATTGTAGCTGCGTTTTCAACCTTTGCGGCCTGCACTGCTGCCTGTGCTGCTGTCAACTGGTTCTGAGTCTCTGTAATCTGACTCTGCAGTCCTGCTACATCAGGAGTATTTGCCGCCTGCTGCTGTTTGAATGATGCAATTGCCTGATCCATCTGTTCCTTTGAAAGCCCCTGCTGTTTAAAATAGCCTTTTAAAACAGATTCCTCTGTTACGCTCTGCTTTCCCGCGATCAGACTGGCCAGTTTATCATAATCAAACTGTGGTGTCTGCTGTGTTCCTGTTGGTGGTGTTCCGCCTTCTGCTCCTGAACCTCCTCCACCGTCAGCAGTTCCACCTTCTGCAAATGTCTGCAGGTTCATTGATAATTTGCATCTGAATCTCTTATACATTTTTACATGCTCCTTTACAGTTTTTTATGTGCTGTCTGCACGAATACAGTTTTACGTGTGTCTCACATAAACAGTTGTTAACCCGGTGTCTCCGCGTAGTTTTAAGCCTTCGGGCATAAAAATAAGGCGTTTCACCCTACGCCTCAGCGGGAGATTCTGGATCACCGCCTTTCTGTTCCGGGATCTCTTTAGCCACTTTTAATGCTATGAGATATTTCCCTCTTTCTTTTGATACCGAATATTTGTCTCCGACCTTTCGAAGCTTCAAGTTGTTTTCTTTATCGTAGAAATTATGGATCACTTCGATTTTCATGTTCTCACCTCCCTCTGTTGCGCCGGCGCAATTTTAAAAAAGAGTATAAAAATACCACCGGCCATTTCTGACTGGTGGTACTAAATACGTCCTTCTTTTTTCAATTTCTTAATTTCTTCTTCTGTAAGCTTTCTTGGTTTACCCGGCATTGCCACTCTGTCCTGAAAGTCTTTATAGGCTTTCTTTTCCTTTGATTTCATCTTCATACGATCACCTGCAATTCTATTTCTTTTTCTTTCTTTGATACTACTCTGAATATAGTGTCCTTGTCAAGCAATAACTCTCTTTGCTTAGGATATCTGCTTATCCTTTCAATATATGCTCCTTTGCTGCCTTTTGGTACATATATCAAAATTTTATATGATTTGTTCAACGCAGCTCCTTGAGTCACCGAAGTACTGATAAACTGTCCTTCCGTGACCAGATCATTTACTTCAAATTCATCATAAAGTGGTATGTCCAGATTTCTATATGTAATAACATCATGCTGAATCTTACTCTTTTTCAATGCACCTGATATTGTTTCTGCATACTCTCTAAGTTTTTTATCTTCTGCTATATCTCCACGAAGCATAGCATTAAGCCGTTCAAAGAATCGATCCGGCTTTTGATCGCCAGAATTGAACGTGTATTTTTCAATCGCATGTTTTTCTTTTTCTGATAAACGATCAATCCAATCCTGTGATTCTGTACGAAGAAGGCTGACAATCTGACTCTGCGGAACTGCGTGGAAATCCACAAGTGGTCTTTTTGATTCTGCATATTCCTGGCTGTCCATATTACCAGTCTTCATTCTTACATGTTGCCACTCTTTTTGTTTTTGTCCATACACCTGTTGGTTCTCCGGATCCAGAGAGAATTGTGACAGCCTATTATATTTCTTTTCCTGGCGTTCGGCATATTGCTGACGTTCCCGCCTAGCGTTTTTCTCTGCAAGGTTGTTGAGCTCTTCTCTGGTATATTTCCCATCGGGTGGAGTATTGACTCCTTCAATGTAGGTTGTATGGCTGTCACGGCATCGGGGATGGTAAAGTCCAGCTACTATGGCAGCACTTATCAGCGGATACTTAATTCCTGTAACGGGAGATACTCCGTCTTTCGGACCTCCGCTCCATACATCATCAATCATGACTTTTCCCACGAATGGGACACACAAAGAGCAAGGGCAGCCACTGCCGCGTTTATTGATAATCACTGTGTACACGCCCCATTCCCGGCGTTTCTCTCCTTCCCCCTGCAGGTACGCTCTTTTCGTTGCTGTTCGGATTGCCATATCTGCATAGTCTGCAAGGGTATGTCTGGCACCATTGGCGTATTCCACGCAGTTTAGACCTGCTTTGAGGAAATCCTTAGTTGCCATATCCACAGCTTTTTCATAGGTTCCTGCACCGGTATTGGCATATACCTGAGCATTATAAATAATTCTCCGATATTGATCATTAGCCATACGAAGCACTGCAGTTTCTGCTTTCTTCATATCATCTGTTGTGGCTTTGATCAGAGCTTCCAGCTTCCGATCATTCAGTTTAAAAAATTCTGCAGTACCTCCCTTGCTTATTTTATTTGCCGGAAAGCCTTTTTTTATGGCATTCAAAATAGTGATCTCCTGCTGCATATTTCCTTCTGTTCTTGCAGTCCGAATCAGCTCCGCTATCTTTGCATTGATATCCTTAAACTGTTTGCCATATTTCTTTTGATTATTATGTTTATATTCTTCCAGGGATTTCAACATTTCTGTCTGCCACATGGACCATTGTTTGTCTTCGCCAATTTCTTCTTGCTTATGAGATTCCATATTGCGGATCATGGATGCTATGAGTTCATTCTCTATAGCTTCAAAGGCAGCTCCGATATCGTATTCATCATTTATCCTTGCCATTAGACAATACCTTGAATCCTTGAGCCTTAAACTGTCGTGTCAACTTCTTCAACTTTGTAATGCTGTCGCAATGATCACATCGAAGTTCCGCATAATCTTCTCTTTCGATAGCATATATTCCCTGTGCGACCTGTTCTTTGGCGATTTTAAGAAGTCCCTGGTATTCTTCTCTATTCATCCGGTATATTCGGTTGTTTACTTTAACCTTCACCTGATCCACCTCCTGTATCTACTTCAAAATCACCAAGTTTCATGTTGATGGATGGTTCTTCCAGATCCTGTATGCCCTGTTCTGCTTTCAGACGGGCTATCTCTTCTTCTTTGCAATGTTCATCCAGACTATCGCCATAAAGTTCCTCTACGCAACGTTCAATGCTCATGATTCCACCCTGTTTTGCTTTCGTCACAGTTTCCACCTGGCTCTCAAAAGAAGGGTTGGCGTATTCTCCAAATGGAATATTTACATTTACCTCTTCTACCTGCTGTCCATGAAGAATGTTATTTGCATTGATACACATCCCTACCACGGCCGGAAGTGTTTCCTGCATTGCTTCTACGATGGAATTTCTGGTGTAAAGTGTTGTCTTTTCTTTTTCTCTCTGAGCTTCAGCATTATCCAGTTTCTTAGTATCGATCCCCAGTGTTGACGGGCTGATCACTCCATGCAGACACAGGTCCAGCGCAGTTACATAAGATGCCAGATAGCTTTCATGCGGGATAACAGGCTGTTCTGTGATAATCTGATTGCGCTGTCCTTCTCTCATATCTCCGTCTGCAGAAAAATAACGGTTATCGAAAGGATTAGGTCTGACAAGCTCGCCTGTTTCCGGATTATGAGGTATCAGGCATTCTGGCACATAAGTTTTTGCTCTTCCTGACCTTAGTGCATCCATCCACTGACTCCATGTTTCATCCAGAGAATCAAAATTATCAAGTTTTCCGTCAAAAATACTTCCGCCTCTGCCCTCATACTTCGCAGATTCGTAGATCATAAATGGCTCTGCAAGGATTACCGAATCATCAAATGTAACGTCTTTAAGATTCTCTGTGGCCTTAATCGTTTTGATGTCCACAAGTTTATTTCCCTGATATAATTCATTTATGATGTATCCATATCCGTATCTTTCATTCAGGACATATGTCCTGCTTTTCTTATGATACGGAGTTTTAAATACTATTTCGCGGATCCTGTCTCTCTGATAAACAAATTCCACCTTGTCTCCCGGATACCATTCTATAATCGGGTAATCACTGAGTTCTGTGTCAATGACTGCTTTAAAGGCTCCATCGCCAATATATAATGTTTCTTTCAAAGCGCTTTCTATCTTTTTCCGAAACCGGTTTTCTTTTTCCATATCTTTCCATAGCTGTTCCTGAGCCGGTGACTCAAACTCAAAGTCTTCCATATCAGGAAGGACCGCTGAAGAAAGCGTGCGTACGATTAATCCCGGCAGACCTGTATGTATCTTTCTCATATCCATTCCAGGAGTGCATCTGCTTGCCCAGAACTTATGTCTGTCTGCATATTCCTGATTCTGCTGATAGAACTGTTCCAGTTCATTTCCGTCTCCTCTGTACCAGATTCGGTTGCGGATCGCATGTCCCTCGAAATCCAGTATCTCATTAATCTGGAAATTATATGGATTAGCCGGGAGCACATTCAGCCAGCTCCGAACTGTCTTCTTTATATTCTCGTTTAATTTATCCATCCATTTCACCTTTTCGTTTCCTCCGTTTCGAAACCAATCATATTCCGATATGGGATCCAGCCATACTGCTGGGAGTTGATCGTATGGTCGTTTCGGTCTTCCGGGATATCTTTTTCCTCATCCCAGGAATATTTCTCCAATTCAGCTATGTGATTGGTGCATGTATCTACAACCAGATAGCAATCCTGTTGGATCCATCCAAGTTGAAGCTTGATTCTATCCAGAATCTCTACTCTTTTGTAAGATTCTACAAAGTTGTACATACAGCCATGAAGACGTTTGTACTTTCTCAATTCTGTGATCGTAGCAGCATCTGCACAATCAACAAAGGTATCTTTTGCAAATCCCCAATCCTTTCGGCATTTCTCCAAAAACTCTATGAATTTTACAGCTGTATCGGAAGGAGCAAGTGGCTGATCCAGATCCTTATTGCTGTACACTTTTTCAGCCAGTGTGATCAATCTCCTGTCCTCTGTGATTCCCTGGAATATCATTGCGATTGTATCCGGAGACTTTGAAGAGTACGAGGTATCCAGGCCACAGGTGAATTTTTTAAATTTCAGCTTTCCTGCTACCATCTGGGCTTTTATCCATTTCTCTGAAACGACATGCTGTTTCCTGCTGAAGTTCGGGAATATCAATCCTGTTGCTTTTCCTCGCAAACCCTGAATCTTGTTTTTCCAGATCTTTGTTCCTTTCGGCGTATTCTGGATAATCTGCTGCTTCTTTTCTTCCGGAAGTCCAGCATTATCGTCAAAAGAAAAGAACCAATGGACCCAGCCGGGTTTTGGTTCTTCTCTTAGTTCATCTTTTATTTCCTGCGGTGTGCTGTCTGCCCATTCCGGCAAAGGTCTGCTGCAATTGATATATTCTTTGTATACATCCAGAGTTGGATCATCTGGGTTGAGGGTTGCCATAAGATAATCGCAACGCATGGATGCCTCCCGGACAAAGTCGATGTCTGCTGTATTAACTTCATCGATATATAGGCAGCCATACTGTCCGCCTAAAGCTTTCTTCCATTTCTTTTTGTTGCCATAGCCAAGAACGTATATTGTCTTATCGCCTTGCGGGGCATGAAACAATAAATGGGGAATTTTATCATCTTTTGTTCCAGATCCGTTGTACTCTACCAAAATTCCAAAATCATCCAAAATCCCTAAATCTTTATTAATGATATTCTTTTCTGCTGTTCCTGTATCATCCGCTGCAAGAATATGCAGTTTCTTTGGAGATTTGGCAACCTTACACATGAATTTAAAAAGTCCTACTGTTGTTTTCCCTGCTGCCGTAGTCAGGTTCCTTCAAGAAATTCTACCGGGGCACTGCAATGTAGAAATGCTTTGTATTTATCTGATAATACTAATCTCTGAGAACTCATGAAGGTTAACCACCCCCTCGGAGCTGCTCCAGGATGTCTCCCAGTTTCTTTTTCTCTTCATCCAAGCCGGATACTTCCAGTTTATCCTTAAACATTCCAAGGTGTCTTCCAAGAAGTTCCAATGCCTGCTCTTTATTATTTAATTTCACTTCAATACCGAATTTGCCCTCTTTTATCCCGGCAATAGCTCTGATCTGCTGCTCATCCAGGTTTGCTGTGTCTTTTATGTTTACCTGCCCGTCTTTAACTTCTGCATAGTCTGTAGCTTTAGCAAAAGCTATGGCAGCCAGTTCTTTCAGTACCCTGTCCTGAGTGATTTCTGTCCGTTTCTGGCGTTCTTGCATCCTTTCTTGAATATAAGCTGAAACCTTAACATTTCTTAACATTCTGGTTGCTGCTGCCGCTGCTGTTTCGTCTTTCTTTACAGATGGATATGCTACCCGGTAAGCCCTTGTGGCATTTAAGTCTATTAGGTATTCATCTGCAAATATTTTCTGCTTTTTTGTCACTCAGACTCACCGCCTCTCATTCGTTTCGTTTTTGAGTATAGAAAAAGCAGCCCCGAAGGACTGCTTCAACTTTATTCTTTTGCCCACTCATCTAACTGTTCCATTGCTTCCGAACTTATTTCTCCAATGAACCATATTTGCACTCCCGAATTGTTATCTTTTGTGACAGTAAAATGTGGCAACCAACCTATTACTCTGAGTTCTCTACCAGCAGAAATCAAACGTTTTTCTGTCATTCCTATTTCTCCCGGTCTTATCTTTTCAGGATCATTTCCTTCTTTTAATTCTCCATAAATATTAAAAATAAGTGTTTTTGCATCCTCTGACATAATCTTTCTCCTAAAATAATATATTTACTATTATTATATTATATTTTTTAAATTAAGTCTACTGGATATCGCTAGAAATATCCTAATATAATTGCATGCACTAAAAAGGCACTCTATTTTTTACGTAGAATGCCTTTTGCTCATTATATTTAATTTGGAGTTGAGCGTCTATGTCCGTTCACTTTCACTCCATCACTTCGTTTATATGGTTTTACAACCACAATTTTTTTATTCTGAATTCCTCTGACACTTGATTTGGTCTTTGCCATAATGTTTCTACTCCTTTTTTCAAAGTTTTTAAAGTAGAAACATATCCAACTGGCTAAATATGCTTCTCGAATGATTTAATTATCGATTTTTCTCTTTTTCTGGTTCAGGACCTGGACCAATCCAGATACGAAAAGCACGCTTTCCATGATCCTTGGCGTAATCCCGAGTACCATCTTTGCGTGTAATCCACGCGCGGAAAATGTACATAAAATCACTCTCCTTTCGCAATTAACTCTTGCAAAAGGATATACGCAGTGTTACAATTCAATTGTCGAGAGAGAATTGTAACCAGTTGAACAACTGTGTATACAGATTTCGCAAGAGCCAAGCATCTCCAAGAATGGGTGCTTGGTTTTTTGTATGTATAAACCTTTCGGCTCAATACATCATCTGTGATATTCATTAAATTGAATTGTTGCTGCCTGTTTTGACATTCCGCATTTCTCCATAATTTCGTCAACACTCATGTTTTTGACAAGATCATACGGTGCCATTAACTCCGCTGCAAATGTATTCGCCTGCCATTCCGGGTCTCTATATCTTGGTATTTTTCCACGTGCAAACGATACGGAATCTGGTTGATGTAAAAAATAGTGTCCTACCTCATGGCATAAAGTAAATCTATGTCTTGGATCTCCTTTAACAGCACCATCATATACATCACTTCTGATACGCATTATATTACTTCCAGTATTAGTTGTACCATAAGTATCTTGCATTTCGTCCGGATCTACGATTTCCAAATCTATTCCATTGTCTGGATTTGCTAAAATCCATTCTATAAAACGAACAATTGGAAAAAATTCGCGTTTATCACATCCGGCAAGTTCACGGAGTTTTTTTGTCAGTTTTCTAATACTTGCTCTTGACATTGGGTCAGCAGCAACATTCATTCATCATCAGCCTCACTTTCTAAAAAGCTTCTCAGCTTATTCTTGTCAATATTGTTAAATTTTCTCGCAAATGAAAGCATCATCATTCGGTCATTATCATTCATTCCACTTATGTCTATGCTATCATAATTTTGCGCCTCATACATGCAACGATCCAATTCACGAATCTGATTTCTATCTAAATCATAGTTACTTATGAGGATTTCTCTCCACTCTCTCGGCGGTTTTTTCTTTCCGTTTTCGACCTTGGATAAAAATGCAGATGAAACTCCCAATGTTTTTGCCATATCATACAGGAGTTCGCTTTTATCTATCCTGAGTTTCCTGCAGAACTTACCAAAATTATTAATCATAGTGCTTCACCTTCGCCCTTTCCTATATCGCATTTTAATATTAACCTATAAAGGTTAATTTGTCAACCCGCATTTGGAAATATTTTTTCGTATTTTCGATTATGTATAAGGCAAGCGCAACAATAAAACGTCCCATATTTCTACAGGACGTTTTAAAAAAATGTATGTGGTTTGAATTTCTCCATAGGAAAAGCAGAACATCAGGATTCGAACCTGCAGCTCAATGGCTCACGCTCACTCCCTCTCGGTGAGATGTTCTGGTGATCTGCCAGGTGGGTACTGGCAGTCATCTAATGGAAGGAGAACTCTGTATGATCTTCCACTGAGTTCAGTTTACATAGTACCATAGAGAAAGTGGACATGACCGGACATTTTTAATATTTACAATTTTTTTCCAAATATCTGTTATGGCGTTTTCGGCAGCTATCTTCCGTATATTTAATTCTTTTCTTCGGAAAGCGGTAATTCATATTTATGGCAACTGCTGCCCAGGTCATATCATCTAAATATTTAAAACGAAACATCATTCTAAGATCACTTTCGGGAATCTTCTCAATAAAATCATCTACTTCATTTATTGCATTTAAAAGATCATCCTCTAAAATATGCAGTTTTGCTACTCTTTTCTTTATCATGCCTTTTACCCGATCACATTCAGGAAACGGATAGCCGGTGATTTTGATTGAGCCAAAAGTTCCATTACTTCTGGTTCCTTTTACTGTATCAGACACTACGCCTTCTTTTTCTATTTTCACAAGTCTGCGTTCATCTTTGTCTATCCTGTCTTGCAGATCCTGTATTTCCCCTTTTAATTCTATGTACTGTTCCAGGATATTCTTGTCCATCGGTATCGCTCCCCTTTCACAAATTCTTCAAATCTGTATCACATATTGCTCACATTTTCTGGGTATATTATTACCTGTACAGAGCAAAGAGTAATTGCAAATAAAACTTTTTCTTTTTCATACTTTTAGCCGGGAGCTTTTGATAGTTCCCGGCCTCCTTCTTTTTTATCGGCTCCATTCCTTTCCAGATTCTAAATCTTTTATCCTGGTTATCTTTAATCCCATGCGGTATGCCATTGCTCTGAGTATGCAATAATCTCTATATGTATGCTCTGGCATATGATCTGCTGCCCGGATTGCTTTGCTGGCTGTCGGATCCGGATAGCCTTCTTTGTTCTTTCCTGTCATTCTTATGTCCTCCCACATAATTTTAAAAACCAGTTTCTTCGCATTTCCCATTCGGTCCATATTGAATCCTGTTTTGCAATGGCTGTATCTACCGCTTCTATTGCATATCTATGACCAATTGCATAATTTCCATAATAAGCTCCTGATACTGCACTTCCGGAACACTTCAGTCTTTCTGCTGCCTGTTTCAGCGTAACCGCCGGTTCTATAGTCTTTCCTGTCTTTATGTCTGTGATTTCACATAAATTCATTTCCTCTCCTCATAGAATCTGCATTCCTTGCAGTTCGTTCTGGCCGTAACATATTTGCCTTTGATGATGTGCATGTTCGGACAGGTGGGACGGGTGTATACTGCTACAGCTCCGATGTGTCCTGTACTATGTTTACATATTTCTGCTCTTGTGCTCATTTTCATCCTCCAGATAGTTTTTACCAAATAGTTTTACAAATTCTTCCCTGCTGCCGCACTTCTTTTCGAATGTTCTTTGGCCGATCCGCTGCAAGGTGGTTCGAACTTCCTTGTTTCTATGTACGGCAATCTCTGAAGTCCTGTGGCATTCCGGGCAAAGATATACGGTTAAGCCATATTGCTCGGAGTATTTGCGATTTGCACTGCCATAGATGTGATGGCGTTCTGTATAACCTGTTTTTCCGCAGATGAAGCACTGACCTTTTGCATCTCTGTCTATGATACTTTTGTGGTGCTTCTTTCGTTTTTTTCTAATGGTTCCTTTTGGGAATAATAATCCTTCCTGATTCATACCCAGCATCCTTTCATTGACGGTACATCAAATTCTGTTCTCTGGAAGAATATCCCTATCCAGCGTGTCTGAATATCTTTCTGTAGTTCTTCCAGTATATCTTTTACGATCACGGTATCTGTTGGTTTGGTTAATTCAAATATTCTGTCTACAGATTTCGTCGGATAATCTTCCGGGTGTTCAAATACTGCAATGATTGGGAATCTGATGTCCTCTAAATTTATCTCCTGTATCGATGTGACGATCTTATCCATTCATTTCTCCTTGAAATATTCCAGTTAAAGTCTTCTACTGCTCTGGTGGCTGCCTGTTTCTTCAGCTCTGCCAGACCGCCCCAGGGTTTGCAAAGAAAATCATGGAACCGGCGGCTACTGTAATGCATCCATCCCGGAGGATTCTGACCGGTTACTTTTCTAAATAATTTCTTTTTCTGTCTGAGATTCATTTTTCTCCTTTCCCCTTCCTGTGATCTGACAGGCTCACACAGGAAGGATGTATCTATGTGAATTTTAGGGCACCCTTAATCTTCCCAGGGTCTTCCGTTATGGTCTACTTTTCCGTTTAGCCATGTTTCCCAGAACGCAGGATCCAGAAGCGTGCTGTAGGTTTTGTTTGCGAACTGCCGCATAGCTCTTGCTATATACTCAGCTGTTCCATAAACTGTTAACGTATCTATATACTCTTTTCTGGTCTTAGGTTCTGCTGCAGGCGGCTCTGATCCGGATTGCGCCGGCGCAATTTCCAGTTCTTCCGTCACCATTTCGTTGGCCTCACCGAGATGGTCTTCCTGCAATTCTGGTTTCAGATTGCTTTCTGGCTGTTCTTCCGGTTCTGGCATATATTCCGGATGGTTTTCAATGCTGTCCTGGCCTGGAATCTGTGGTTCCGGCTCTGGAAGTGCTGTTTCTTGACTTTTTTCTATGTTTTCCGGCTGAGATTCTGGTGTTTCAGAATAGGAATCTGCTTTAGGTTTTCCTGATGTAGAGTCCTCTTTTTCTGGAACTGCTGTTGTTTGACCTTCTTCATGGTTATCCACAGTTTTTTCCACATTCTCCACCGATTCTGGCTGTTGCGCCAGCGCAATTTCCGGTTCAGGGCGAACATCGTGTTCGGGTATCGGATTCGATACGAGTTTTGGCGTAGGTTTCGGAATCTCTTTGGGCGTTGAGTCATGAGTTTCCTCTGGAATCCCAAAATAATTCTCATATGTCTCCGCTCCTGCTGCCGCTTCCGCAAATATCTCCTGTGTATATGTAAAAAACTGGTCCCAGGAGATATTCCTCATCTCTTCATTGAATATCTTGACTGTGATATCTTCCTGATGGAACATTAAGAAGACCGTTCCTTTTCGATAACTCATGCTGTCACCAGGGTTGACGATCTGTGCCATTTCCTTGATGTTTCCGGACTGGTATGCCTCACTGCTGTACAGGGCATTGAGGATTCCTGTCTTTTCCCGGAAGAATTCCTGGATCGTGGCGTGGAGCTTGTCCTCTGTACTCTGTGCAGATTTCCAATCTAAGAGATTCATCGGATTACTTTCATTTTCTTTGTTGAAGTCTTTTAATTCGCGGATGTCCTCTCTTTTATCCTCCGGATGAAAGATCTGTTGGTCTTCTTCCGGAAGCTGGAGCATTTCTACCAGGTTATTGAATTTGAATTCCCTGTACTGTTCCTTAAGCTCCGGTGTATCTCCCGGAACGGAATATTTCTCATATACTTTCATGAAACGGCTGACTCCTGATGGATTCATGCCATATTCTGTTCTGGCAAATTCTGCAATGGTGTTGTATCCATCGTGTTTATAGGCTCCTGACTTATCTATACGGGTCAGCTGCCATCCGATCCGCACGAAGCTTTTTACAATCCCTCCCAATTCCTGTTTGATCTCATTCTTGCTCTGGATATAGTCATCCATACTTAACTGCATATATTCCATAGTATCCTCCTTATGCTATGCCTGCTGCCGGTACCTGAATCTTTATCTTCTTTTTTCGGATGCTCCGTTTATACCGGTTCAGGATACCATTGATGGTCTCTTTATCCGGCTGTCGGTCATATTTTGAATAGAACTGGATGATATGGTCGTCCTTCAGACTGATTTCTATGGTGTAGTAGGGCTTTTCCAGTTCTGATTTTCTTCGCAGGAACAGGATCCAGCTGACGTCATCTGCCATCTTTCTCATGTAGGTGTCACTGCTTCCCACGCAATGGTGAAGGGTTCTTCCTTCGTCCATCAGTTCTTTGCATGTTCCTGCCGGTATGATCATGTATTCCCGGTCTTCCCAGAAGTAATCTTTCATGTCCGGAAGCCTTTCTTTTATCCGGTCATCCAGTTTCTTATATCCTTCCAGCCGTTTATCATCTTTTCTCTGATTTCTCACTTCTACCAGCTGATCGTGCCTAGCCTTTAAATCCTTTGGAAGTCTCACAATGTCGTCAGTGGTATCGTATCCCTCTTCTCTTGCCATACGCAGGTAGTCTCTCCATATGATCGTAGATTTACTTGGAGCTATTTTCTGTTTCTTCAGATAGTTGACCATCCGGTTCACGCTTTCAAGTTCATTAAGGATATCCTGGCAGTCACTTATTTTTAAATTCTTTCCGGCAATCCATTCCAAGCTTTCCTGTGTAATCCGGATGTCATTGTCCTGTTCGTACCTGAGCCATCCCAGGATGGCGGCTCCACCGTTTATCGTTTTCAGCCTGTTTAAGTGGTTTCCGTCCAGCATCAGTACTTCCCTGAGATTCCTTCCGTTTCTGTTGATCTCTACCCAGTGACCATTTACGATATCTGCTGCCAGTCTTGTCAGACCGGCTTTTGTCAGATATTCCAGATAAGGGTGGTTGTGGAAGGATATGATATAGATGTTTACGTTGAATTTCATGCCTGCATTTGCAAGGATATCCATTCCGCTGTGTTCCAGTCCTCCGGCTTTTAACACTTCCGGAAGATTTCCGGGATACAGGTATGACGGAACAAATCTCTTTCCATGTGGTTTGTCCCAGAATTCCTGTGTGAACTCATCCGCTTCCGGAATCGTGCCGTACCACACTTTTCCCCAGGTTTCCCTCAGCGGCATGATAGCTCTGATCCTCTCAGACAGCTTTATTTCTTTCTTCCCTGCTGTCCATCTGCAGACTGCCCGAAACTGACGCTCCACCCACTTTTTGTCATATTGCTGTAGAATGGTTACCATGGCTTTGGCTGTCTTTTCCTCCTGTCTGCTGTTTGTCGTTACCGGTGCCTTGCATTTCGGGCATATGGTTTTTTCTCCATGCTTCCATCCGTTTTTTCTCCAGCCGGCATAACCGCAGGCAGTACAGTTGAATGTAGTCCGGTTCTCTTCTTTCTTAAAAAACAGGATGTTTCCCGGAAATAGTTTATCTTCTACCCACTTCTCTGCTTCCTCCGGCACACAGGGGACTTCTGTCATCATTTCATTGATTCTTTCCTGCTTCCGGATGTATGCCAGGTCTCTTTTTGTTTCATTCACTGTAGTCTCGTAACTGCCAATGCTGTAGGTATCCAGAAAGTTATATACCCTGTCCCTGTCTTCCTGTGCGGCCCATTCCATATCCGGGGAGCCGTGGTAAAAATCGTTTTTCAAAACCGGCTGGCCCATGCAAAGTCTGAGTACATTTTTGAGCCCGCAGGTTGTCCATGTTTCATTTACCCATGTACTGTGGTTCTTTTTATCTGCAAAATACCGGGCTTTCAGTTCTCCTTTGACGAACAGGCTGATCTCTACTGCCCGCTCTCCGTCCGCCTCAAGAAGCTGGCTTGCAGCGATCACGCTGTCGGAATCTTTTACTTTTGGAACTGTACATGGGATGCAGCGTAATAATTTTGTCCGCTTCATGCCTTTGCCCCTCCCATGTAGTAATCCCGGATCAGCTCCTTGGCTTTTGCCATACCGGGAACTCCAAATGTCACCTTACCGGCACTGACTCCTGCTGCCTTTATGATCGCTTTATCTACTGTGATCTGGTTTTTAAAAGAATATTCCAGCAGAACCACCATGCATCCCTGCAGAGTCTTTCCTTTCTTGCGGACCTGGTGGGCGATCATCTCATTCTCCATACAAAGTCCCTTGATGTACTCTACCCAGTCCAGCATCAGTTCCTTGGGTTTTAGTTTCGTGCATTCCACATCGATTTTGCCAATAGCTGCAGATGTGGAATCGCAGAGGGATGGGATGGCTTCTTCCAGATACATCTCTACATAATCATCCGGAATGCCGTTTTCCTTTGCCAGTTCTTTTAAGCTGTCCAGATCTCCTTCCTGCAGAAGATTGGCTGCCAGTTCATTGATCTCTGTGTATGAATTCATTTCTCCAAATTTATCAAACATTGTGTTCTCCTCTCCTTGTGTTAAAATTCCGTCTGGAATCTTACTGCATGACCGCTGAGCTGTTTATCTATCTCCTGCCAGAGGTCTGCATTTTTTAATTCCCGGTCCCCGCTTCTTTTCCATCCGTTTGTCTTCCATACGTTAAGGTTCTTATGACCATTTGCAAGATATTGGCAGGTTGTATGGATTGTGATCAGGGACGGTCTGCGTATTCTTTTCAGGGCAGCGATCAGTCCCAGCATGACAAGGCGGTGTGGTGTGGTATCTTCTGCTTCTTCTCTGCCGCTGATCGGATTTCCCGGACCTTTTGGAAAATCCTGGCTGGCAATGATGTATACGCACCTGCCTTTCTTTATCCTTGCGCTTTTATCACTGACGATAAGGGAAATATCTACTCTTGCCATTTTCTGGTCCATCTTCAAATCCTCCTGTCTATCTTTACAAGTGTGTAATGGCGGTACGCGTATCCTGTCACAGGATTGATCCCTTTTTTGATGGAATCCGGATCCACATAGTAACCTTTGGGGGCTTTGGGTTCTCTGACTACTCCATCTTTGTCTATCAGGGAACGTCTTTTTATTTCTTTTCTGGCCGGTTTTTTGCGGATCAGGTTTCTGGACGGATGATATGCTTTTGCTTTTTCCGGTTCCCATTCCTGTAAAGGTGTTGCTATGTACTCTGCCAGATCTCCGTTCTTCAGGTCGTATACCACTTTCATGTTCGGATTCCCATGTGTCCAAAGTTCCCTGACAATCTTTTCTGTCCGGGTCTCTGTATTTGATTCGGCATTTAAGAGGATATGGATGTGGATCGCACCCCTCTTTCCTATCTGTGGTCTCCAGATATACTTTAAGGTCCAACCATATTTCCGATATCTGGTCTGAAGCTTTCTTATGAATTTCTGCATATGCTTTATCATCTCTTCCCAGCTTACCCTCTTGTCTTTCTGGTAGGTGAGTGTGATCCAGCTGTCTCCGGTTGTGAAGTTCCACTTTACCAGCCTCCTAAGATCTCTCACCCGCTTCCATTGATTCTGCCTTATGATGTCTTCCGGGGTGGGTTCCTTCTTCGGCTCCCTCTTCTGCCCCCTTGCACCATATCTTCCTGTATGCTTTTCCTCTACCTCTAAGGTTTCCCCACAATCCCATGTATCTCTTATGTATCCACACTTCATATGTCACCCCGGTGTCGTAAGTTTAATACCCTTAATCAAGCCCTGAAGGGACTTTCCTGTCCCCTGAAAAAGGTTAAAAATATAGCAGGTTTTCTCCTGCTTAAATCTTGACTTTTCGCCACCTGGATGTTATATTTTTTACAGGTTTAATATCCAAGTGGCAAAAGTCACCCCGGCTCATGTATTTGCGTTACATGAGTCTTTTTTATTCTATGTGTTCGATCGGTCCGTAGAGGTCTTCCATTCGTTTTGCATTTCGAATGGCATCTTCCAGCGTTCCTATACAAGTACCAGTTTTCCGCTCTTAAATCGAACAATACGGATGATTCGTTGCTGATCTGGCGGGATCTTGACGGATTCTTTGGTTCTTCTGGAAATCCGTTCTACTTCCCTCATTCTTTCTTCTTCAGTCATTCTGTTCTCTCCCCGATCAGGTTTTTGAGATACTGAATGCATTCTTCTGACCATTCTTCCATATACTCATTGTCTTCAAAGCCAAATACCTTTGTGTTTGTTATAATCGCTAATGCTTTTGTGCCTGTGTCATAATTGTATGCCACATAAATATTCTTTTCTTCAGCTTTGAGTACAAGTTCCAGAATCTCTCTTATTTTGTCTCTGAACATGTTTCTTTCTCCTGAACTCTCCTGAACTGATCTACCGCCCAGTATGCGGATATCCCAAAGAGGATGTTAAACCAGATCGGGATGTCCACATATTTCCCTGCAAGGATGCAGAGGGCTATGATTATGTACTGTTTCATAATGCTTGTCCTTCTTTCTCCGCCTTAACCGGCGGCTTTTCTTTCGTAATTCATGCTCAGAAGAAGTTCATCCTGCCTCTGGATGAGCAGGCATTTGATTTCTTCTTCTGACATATCACTGGCTTTATGCTGAATTCCATTAATACGGATATTTCTTGTTACCAGCTTTAATTCTGACATCTTCCTCACCTCTTTTTTATGGTATGGGAAATGATATGTATGGGTTACTGTTTATAAAAATTTAAGCAGTTTGTCGAACGGCCTTTGTTGACTTCTCTTTGTTTCTCTCCTATTCTTGTATTACAGGCACTGGCATGCCGAGTATCTAAGAAAGGAGTATCGTTTATGGAACCTATTTCAATAAATATCAATGGATATGATACTTACTTTACTGAATGTAAGGATTCTGCCGGAAATTATCTTTTAATTGCTATTCCGTCTAATGCTGGCAAAGATATTTCCGAAATCTGTGGAACAATCATAAACGGTCATTTCATTAAAATGATTGATTATGCTGTATCCAATAACATTCGTTTTATCAAAGCTTATTATTGATAGTGACTGTGATACGTCCATACTCTTCATAGGGTTTGATTTCCGGGTTGAACATTTTCTGTGTGGGCCATCCATCAGGCCCTGGGAGAGTTACAATAACTGGCTTCTCTGCTTTCTTTCCGTTGATTTCCAGCATATCTTTGTCGAAATCAATTTTTATAGATCGAATTTCCATCTCACTTCACCTCTTCCCTATGCTGTCTCATTCTGGTCTGACAGCTATTGACTTTTCCTCTTTGCTCTCCTATTCTGGTATTACAGGCACTGCCATGCCTAGTACATAAGAAAGAAGGTAATAACTATGTCTGATAAAGATTCTTCCCTTATCAAATTACTTGAGTTACCAGATTCTATTGATAACGCTGTTAAAAATCTCACGGATAAGCCAACCCAAGGAATAGGTCAAACATTTTCTGATTTATGGTTTTTGGTTTTTGGCGGAATTACTCAAGCCGCTGATAAGCGTCGCATGAAATACGCTCATGACCTTGAACTGTATGGTCAAGAGTTATCTCAATCAATCGCAGCTATTCCCGAAGAGAACCTTACTGAACCAAACATTCAGACAACCGCCCAAGCTCTTGAAAACTCCAAATACTGTATTGAATCAGAAGATCTTCGAAAACTATTTGTAAATTTAATATCTAAGTCTATGGATGACAGATACACTCAAGCTGTTCATCCATCGTTTGCAGAAATTATTAAGCAAATGAGTCCTTTGGACGCTAAAATTTTAAAAAGTCTTGATCCTAGAGATAGTTTTCCATTAGTTGATTATATTTTAAGAGATTACAGTGACAATAGTTTCAATACCATTATTTCAAACGTTTATATTCCTTCGTTTTCAGAAATTAGCCTCGAGCAGGCTTGCTCTTCTATTTCCTCTCTTAACCGATTAGGAATAATAAAAATAATAACCGATGCCTCTCTAGTGGACGATTCTATTTATGAGTCTTTTAAAGAAACTGAATATTATAAAATTCTTTCTATACAAACAGAGAGTCTAAACAAACCAAAGAAACTGGAAATCAAAAAATATTTTGGGTGTCTTACTCCTTTGGGAGAGAATTTCTTTGAAGTTTGTGTACAATAGACAGTGTTTTTTCATTATTTTTATTTGTCATTTCACACATTTCTTTAACATAGCCATCTACTTTTTTAAAATAGTAGGTGGCTACTATTTTGGCGGTAATTGCTGATGCAATTATGGCTACTACAATCGTTGATATTTATCTCACCTCTTTCTGGATATGCCTGTTGTTTTTTCAACATGTTGAACTATGTTTCAAAAAAAATATCCACAACCTTTTTATTCATAGCACGTGCAATTCTAAGTAATGTTTCTGTAGTTGTTACTGTAATTGTACCGTTCTCTAAACCTGAAATGATTGTTCTGGATACACCAGATTTTTTAGATAACTCTTCTTGAGACATATTTATTTCATTTCTACATTCTCTTATTTTAAATCCCATTTTACTATCCCCCTTTCTGTTCATCATGTTGAACTATTCGTATAGTATCATTTGTCGAATTATTTGTCAAGTATGTTGAACAATTTCGTTGACTTTTATTTTTCATTATTGTACAATATACTAAACAAAGAAAAGGTGGTGTATCAATGACACTGGGAGATATCATAAAAAAATATCGAAAAGAAAATAATATAAGTATGAGTGAATTTGCAAGTAACTGTTCGCTCAGCAAAGGATATATTTCAATGCTGGAAAATAATGTAAATCCCAGAAATAACAAGCCTATTTCTCCTACCCTTCCCTCAATAGCCAAAGTTGCTTCTGGAATGGGACTTGAACTAGATACTCTTTTAAAAATGATGGATAATGAGCAAACAATAAATCTTGCTTCTGAAAATACCTCAACAAACCAGAATTCTGATTTTGTTTTTCAATTGGGGGATCCCATAGGAACCATTGAAATGACAGTAATATCTAACAATAAGGAGCAAACAGCTAAACGTATATCACGCTATATTGATCTTTTAGTTTTATACGATCAATTATCTACATCCAATAAAAATAAAGTTTCAACTTATTCAAAGAACCTCCTCTCCACCCAGCAGATGGAAGAAGATCTTCTTGCAGCTCATGCCAGGACGGATGTAGAACAGACTCCTGAGGGTGTTCAGCATGATCTGGATATTATGAATGATGATTCAGAATGGGAGGAATGATATGGCATTAGATATATTGGAATTGCGTAAACTATGTATACCCAAAAACATTCGTATTACACTCCACGCAGCTAAAAGGCTGGAACAGCGTGGAATATTCTTAAAAGATGTAATATCCTGTATTATGAATGGAGAAATCATCGAACAATATCCAGATGATTATCCTTACCCCAGTTGTTTAATTCTGGGGATGAGCATCGAAGATAAATATCTTCATGTAGTCATCGGAAATCACGAATCGGATTTGTTCCTTATAACAGCTTATTTCCCCAGTTTTGATAAATGGGAATCTGATTTCAAGACTAGAAAGGAGAACGCATAATGACTTGTTTTTACTGCAAAGGTAATATTGAATCTTCTACAACAACTTACATGACTGATTATCAGGGATGCTATATCATTATCAAGAACGTTCCTTGTGAAAAGTGTTCTCAATGCGGGGAAGAATACTTAAATGGTGAAACACTTGAGCGAATCGAAGAAATTATTCAAAAAGTTAAAGGTATGCTGACTGAAATTGCAGTTGTTGACTACAAGCAAACAGCTTAAAGAGAACCGTTTTATTTTAATCGCTAAAGGGGTGATCCCAATTGAATTACGAACAATTACTGACTGCTGCCAATCAGGAAGGGTTACTTGTTAAAGAACAACCTCTTACTGAACATGATGGCCTGATCCGTGGCAGTCGCATAGCAATCCGAAAGGATATAGAAACACAAGCAGAAAAATCTTGTGTGCTTGCCGAAGAAATCGGGCATTATCGCACCAGCTCCGGAAACATTTTAGACCAGAATAAGGCAGAAAGCCGAAAACAGGAGTATCGAGCTCGGCTTTATGGGTATAATCTAAAGATTGGACTTACCGGTCTGATCAGTGCTTATGAAGCAGGATGTGGGAATCTTTATGAGATGGCTGAATATCTGGATGCTACGGAGGAATATTTAAAAGAGGCTATTCAGTGTTACCATGCTAAATACGGTGTATACGCTGTTGTTGATAATTATGTCATTTATTTCGAACCATTTGCGGTGATACATATGATTTCATCAGCAGATTAAAGAACGGAGCTGTTATTACCAGATTCGCTTTTGGAAGAATATAAAGAATTTACTATTGAACAGATATCCCGAATAACTGGATATCATCAAAAATTAATTGAATTGAGGTTAGGAAAATAATCTGCATTAAAATTGTCTATATTACAGAGGGAGGATTTCCATTATGGAATTCAAAGATGAATTAAGAAAATACACCGAGCGTCTTGAAAATATCAAGGATACTCTTCAAACCGAAGAGGCTACAAAAATGTCTCTGATTGTTCCTTTTTTTCAACTTCTTGGATATGATGTGTTTAATCCTTTAGAATTTTGTCCGGAATACACAGCTGATATTGGAATTAAAAAAGGAGAAAAGGTTGATTATGCCATCCTGATGGGTAAAGATCCTGTCATTCTTATTGAAGCTAAATCTGTAAATAAGAAGTTAGATCGGCATAGTTCTCAGTTATTTCGCTATTTCGTGTCAACACCTGCTAAATTTGCCATTCTTACCAATGGTATAGAATATAAGTTCTATACAGATTTAGATGACACAAACAAAATGGATAAAGAGCCTTTCCTAGATATCAATCTTCTTAATATCAAAGATGCAGAAATTTCTCAGTTGAATAAATTTAAAAAACAAAATCTTAATATCTCTGAAATTATGGACTCTGCTTCATTATTGAAATATAATAGTTTATTTAAAAATTTTATCGAAAATCAGTTTAAAAATCCGACTGATGATTTTATCAAGCTTTTTCTTCAGCCAGTATATAAAGGTGCAAAAACACAGTCTGTGATAGAAAAGTTTCGACCTATTGTAGAAAAAGCACTAACCGATTACATAAATGAATTGTTGACTGATAAAATCCAGGCGGCTCTTAACACCACTGTTACCAGTTCAAATGTATCAGCTCCCAATATACAAACAAACGAACATTGGGATATTCTTTCTGAAATCAAAGATGTCCTGAAGAATACCGTTGACGTGAATAAAATCAGCCTTAAGCATACAGGATCCTATACTGCTGTTTTGTATGAGAAAAATGTAAGAAAATGGATTTGCCGTATTTCGTTATCCGGAACGCAAAAATTATTGATTCTTCCGGATATAAATAAAAATGAAATTCGTATGCCAATTTCAGATATATCTGATTTAAAGAATTTCTCAGAGCAAATAATAGAAGTTGTTCAGAGATATTTACATCCAGTTTTGCTCAAAGAGGTTTTGTACACACGTTGGGGAAACTATGAAATGCCGGAACCATATAAAATTTTACTTGAAAAAGGTCCACGTAAAAACTTAAAGAAATTATAGTAAGTAACTGTCTCAATAGATTAACGAAAGGAGTTTTCATTATGCCATTACCCAAAGAACGGATTTATACAATAGATGACATCTACGCTCTTCCGGATGGTGAACGTGCAGAGCTGATTGATGGACAGATCTATATGATGGCACCACCTAATACCAGGCATCAGGTAATCGTCGGTGAACTGTATGCTACTATCCGCAATTATATTAAAAGTAAAAGCGGATCCTGTAAACCATATGTTTCTCCATTTGCAGTGTTCCTGAATGAAGATAACAAGAACTATGTCGAACCAGACTTAACAGTTGTCTGCTCACCGGACAAAGTAGATGAAAAAGGTTGTCATGGTGCACCTGACTGGGTAATTGAGGTTGTTTCTCCTGCTACCCAGAGTAAAGATTACGGAATAAAATTATTTAAATACCGGATGGCCGGAGTCAGAGAATATTGGATTATAAATCCCCTGAAAGGTATCGTAAATGTCTACGATTTTGAAAATGAATCGGGTACCGGATTGTATTCTTTCGACGATGAAATTCCAGTATGTATATATCCCGATTTATCAATTGTGATCTCTGAATTATTATAATAAAAACCGCCCCTGTTGGTAGCAGGGACGGCTCAAGAATCTCCGAAGAGATCCAGTACTTTGGCAAAGATATTGTATCATCTTCGGAGCAGTTACACAATCAGAACGTTTGTGTGGCTGTTATTTTTATACTTGAAATTACATATTTTATAAAACCGAGGTGATATTTATGAGTAGTAAAGTAGCAGCTCTCTATATCCGTGTCTCGACAGAGGACCAAACAGAGTTATCTCCTGATGCACAGAAGCGCCTTTTGCTGGATTATGCCCAGAAGAATGACATGATTGTTTCCGGGGACTTTATCTTTACTGAGAGTGTTTCCGGCCGGCACGCACAGAAGCGTCCGGAGTTTCAGAAGATGATCGCCCTGGCGAAGCAGCCTTCTCACCCTATTGATGTGATCCTGGTATGGAAATTCAGTCGTTTCGCCCGTAACCAGGAAGAGTCTATCGTATACAAGAGTATGCTCAAGAAGGATAATGTAGACGTGATCAGTGTATCTGAGCCACTGATCGAGGGACCTTTTGGCAGCCTGATCGAGCGCATCATCGAATGGATGGATGAATACTATTCCATTCGATTGTCGGGTGAGGTCTTGCGTGGCATGAAAGAAAAAGCCCTGCAAAAAGGCTATCAGACGTCTCCCTGTCTTGGCTATACTGCAGTTGGACATGGAAAACCTTATATCATTAATGAAGCTGAATATGCCATTGTCTCTTATATCATGGACCTGTATGATAATCAGAACTTAGATGAGACAGCTATTGCCAGGCGTTGCAATGATCTCGGGTACCGGACAAAACGTGGAAAACTCTTCGAGCGGCGCAGCGTTGACCGGATTCTTGGAAATCCCTTCTATTGCGGAACTGTTGTCTGGAACGGAGTGGAATTTGAAGGAAACCATGAGGTACGTCTTTCCAGGGAACGGTACGAAAAACGTCAGAAGCTGATCACTTCCCGGAAACGCCCGGTCAAGGCACGGAATGTCTCTGCCTGCAAGCACTGGCTATCCGGTCTTTTGAAGTGCTCTGTCTGCGGAGCCACACTTTCTTACACCGGTAATAATAAGTGTCCTTATTTCCAGTGCTGGAAGTACGCAAAGGGATTTCATAAGACTTCTGTTGCTTTATCAGTCAAAAAGGCCGAAGAAGCTGTGATAAGTTATTTTGATCAGATCTTAGATGGAGCAGAATTTACATATGTATGTAAAAAGAAAAAGACTGATCATTCACTGCAGATTGATCAGTTGCAAAGAGAGATCAGTAAGCTCGCCATGAGAGAAGGCAGAATCAAAGAGGCTTATGAGGCAGGAGTAGATACTCTGGCGGAATACAAGAATAATAAGGACCGTCTGGTATCAGACCGATTAGAATTGACTGCTGCCCTTTCACAGCTATTACAGGAAGAACAGTCAGAGCAACCTAATACAGAAGAAGTCCTGAAAGAGATCCGTTCTGTTGCGGATGTCCTGAAGAATCCAGACGTAGGTTACGAAGAAAAAGGAAATCTGATCAGAAGTGTTGTAGAGCAGATCATATATGATAAGGAATCCGGAAAAATGTCTTTTGACATCATTATTTCCTGAATTGAAAATCCCGCAAACCCGCATAAACACTGTGGTTGCGGGACTATTATAGGGTACTGCACTCCGGTGGCCCGGACGGTGAGATTGGCGCTTCCCTGCGTTATCTTTCCCAGCGTTTTACCATGCCGAACCGGACGACTTCTGCTTTGCTCAACGACATAGGAACAGAAGAACTCAGTCATCTGGAAATGGTATCCACTATTGTACATCAGCTTACCCGGGACCTTTCCATGGAGGAAATTGAGAAATCCGGATTCGGACCGTATTATATCGATCACACAGTGGGAGTCTGGCCACAGGCAGCAGGTGGCGTACCATTTAATGCATGTGAATTTCAGAGTAAAGGTGATCCGATCACTGATCTGTTCGAGGATCTTGCCGCAGAGGGTGCGATTGTATAAAGACAACATTGAGGTTTTAAAAGAAAGTTCCCGATAATCTGGCATACTAGCTGCCAGATATGAGAACCCTAGAAATTCCAATGTATTTCAATAGGTACTTCCTTAGTTACAGGGTCTTTTTTGCCAACCAATACATAATCAATCAGCTTTTCAACCGTTTCCCTGTCTAAGTGTTCAAGATTTGTATATTGCTCGATTAACTGTCGTCTGTTGTCGCCAATCAGCATTTTTCTTTCAATAACATCAAGCTGTTTCTGCGTATCAATCATCAGTTTTTCGAGCCTTTCTTTTTGTGTTGAGAAGTCTTTGGATAAATCCAAGTAATCAAGTTCGGAAAGAATACCCTTTACCTTATCTAAATATAATTCTCGGATTCCTTTTGTATATTCCGCAATCTTTTTTTGATAAGCAGCAATCTCCGTTTCCAGAGCTTCTTTTTGACCTCGCAAGTCATTGTTGAATTGCACATTTTGTTCAAGCTCATCTTTGTCAAGATATTCTGCGGATAACTTATTAAGTTCATCAATCACAGCTTTTTCTAATTTGTCTACTGAAATGAAAGAACCTATACAAGCGTCCTTTGCTACATGGCGGTTAGAGCATTGTAAATAATGCTTACCATGATTCTTTGACGAACGCATTGTATAACCACAATTCATACAGCGAGCTTTTCTGGCAAATAAACCGATTGTGCCAACTGTGAAAGGTTTTGCCTTTTGAGCTACCAATGCTTGAACCCTATCCCATAACTCACGGTTAATAATCGGCTCATGTGTACCCTCAACTCTGTACCACTCGTCTTTGGGTCTGGGTTTGTTTTGCTTTGTCTTATAAGAAACGCTGCCATATTTCCCTTGAACCATATTCCCGATATAGATTTCATTCACCAACATATCTGATATGGCAAAATATTTCCATAGGGTACTGTTTTTCGTTTTAGGCTGCTTGTAACGCAAACCATGAAGTCGTTTGTATTCCGTAGGGTTTGGTATTCCTCTGTCATTCAGCATACGGGCAATGGCGGTCTTTCCATATCCCTGTGAAAACAGTGTAAAAACTTCTCTGACAACTTCCGCAGCTTCTTCATCAATAATCAAATGCCCTTTTACGTCAGGGTCTTTTTTGTAACCATACAGAGCAAAAGCACCGATATGGTGTCCGTTCTTTCTTCTGTCAGTGAGAACGCTTTTAATGTTCTCTGACATATCCTCCAAGTACCACTCATTCACCAGACCGTTAATCTGTCTTGATTTCTTATTTCCCTTATTAGCTGTATCTGCATTATCAACAATACTGATGAAGCGAATACCCCAAATAGGAAAAAGACCGTGGATATATTTTTCCACTAATTCTAGTTCTCTGGTAAATCTGGATTGTGTCTTACAAAGGACAATATCAAATTTACGATTCTTTGCGTCCTCCAACAACCTGTTAAATTCTGGTCGTCGTCTGTCAGAACCAGTGTAATCATCATCACTGTATATGTTGTAGACTTCCCAACCATGCTCTAATGAGTATTGAAGTAACATTGACTTTTGATTTTGAATACTGTTACTGTCGTCTGTTTCTGATTGTTTGTTTCTATCTTCCTCTGATAAGCGGCAATAAATAGCAACTCTTGATTTTGATTCTATCATGCTTCGTTCTCCTTTTTGAGAAGACGAAACAAACTATCTCTACATAATGTTATTATAACATCTTGTAGGATAGTTTGTCTATCATCTGGCAGGAGTTGCCCTTCCTTTATTTTTTTCATATTGATTTATCAACTCTATCCATTTTAGAGTAAATGCTTTTGTAAACGCCGCTTTATCACAATTTTTAAAAACATTCTTGCAAACTACCTTTGCGTCATTTGCCATTGAACCACCTCACTACAATATATTTACAAAGTATGCAAAAATGCTTGTACATTATGAAAGAATTTGTCTATAAAGTAAGAAGTAATCAGATGGCTTTGGAAAGCTCCACTGGAATTTCACCATTCCCATTCTGATGGGTGAACCGCACCATGCGAGTGTATCATTATTCTGATATACGGGTCATGGCAGCAACTTTTCCAACAGTCGCTTACGGATCACTGGCGTGGTCGCTCGCTTCTTTATCCCTCCTTTTCATGGGTCATGGCGTTCCAGTCCGTCGGCTCACCGCATATCAAACGTATCTGATTACTTTATTCAATTTTCAAAGAACACTTGTAAAACGGAGCTGGAATGAGGTGGTATCACACTCCGTATATATTCGCTTATTTCACTCTGACTTCAAAACCTAGAATTGCTTTAATAAGGGCAGCTCTAATTCTGCCTTTCAGTTCCATATCGACCACAATATACATATTTCCGTGTTCATCATAGAACGGGCGTAAACTTGCTTTTGATATGTAAGCGTCATAGTGATTTAAAATTTTCTCTATTGCCACTTCGTCGCCATCAGCAGCTAAACTGATTGTGGAGAATAGAGGACACTTTTTTGTAGACTTCATCATGTTATAATTCCTCCTCGTACATATCTCTAATGAGCTTTAGTGAACACATTCTGTTTCTATAAACAGAGTTTCTGGAAATATCCAAAATCTCTGCGATTTCTGCGTCTGGTAATTCCAGAAAGTAGAACATCAACACAACATTGCGTCGTCTTTCACTTAATTTTTTGATTGCTTCACATAATTTCTCATCATAGACACGAACTTCTGTACCGAACACATCAAAGGAAGTAAATTCAAGCGAGTATTCGTCCGATACACCCAACTGGTTTAATTCCAGCTCTGGTATTTCACAGAAAGATATTTCATGCTTTGCACGTCTGGCAAGTTCTTTGTTGTAGTTCTTTACAGTTCTGCCAATCACCTTACGAGCCAGACAGTCAAATTGAAGTCTTATAGCGTTCTCAAATGAAGAAGGTTTCATAATCTCACCTCCTTTCAAGTTGAAGTTGCTAAAGCGAAAAGGCTTTTTACCTCTTTCCGCACTAACACTCAACACGGAGGGGTGATTTGTAACCCGAATCAGAAAAAAATCAAAAAATTTTTTAAAGTAGCAAAAAAGCACAAGGGCATATGAGAAATGCTGTTCTTGTGCTTTTAAAATTGTTCCTGTTATGTAACGTGAAAAACCACATTCAAGGGTATATTGTGCCGCTGTGAAAGCTAGGATTTTTTTGACAATAACGGATATATTGAAGATTGTCGATTATACAGGTCTTTCAATGCGGCTACCTCCCAAAGCCGCTAACCCAAAACCATTATGTTGTTTTTGTATTGATGGGAAAAGAAAAAGGCGGCTTTTCAACCGCCATCTGGAAAAAGGTATTTTGTGACACGCAAAAACGGTACTGTTGATAGCGGTTTTTTTATTTGCCGCTATGCAGCACTTTTTAATTGATTTACGCATAATAGGAACTGCTAAACCTTACTATACGTTTTTCTATACCTGTTAGAAAATCAACAGGAACAGTAAAATGTATTGAGGTGATTACATATGCGTAAAAAAGAAGATAAGTACGATTTCAGAGCTTTTGGTCTTGCCATCAAAGAAGCTCGTATGAAACAGGGTTTAACCCGTGAACAAGTGGGAACAATGATTGAGATTGACCCACGTTATCTAACAAATATTGAAAATAAAGGACAGCACCCAAGTTTACAGGTATTCTATGACCTTGTATCATTGCTCAATATTTCTGTTGATGAATTTTTCCTGCCTGCGTCTGATCTGGATAAAAGCACCAG